>Ga0209141_1000086_pt1 | contig 89865 bp, 95 predicted proteins | sample SaaInlLV_10m_DNA_2_FD_184676 | JGI IMG/M metagenome (GOLD analysis project Ga0209141, IMG submission 184676) | Marine microbial communities from expanding oxygen minimum zones in the Saanich Inlet - Saanich Inlet SI074_LV_150m_DNA (SPAdes) (version 2) | ecosystem: Environmental > Aquatic >... | reverse complement strand
ATACACGAGAGTCATTCGTTGATTCAGTAGATCAATACCTGTATCAGGCTAAGCAGCAGGGGCGTAACCAGGTTTGTCATGTAGACTACTCTACCCTTAAAAGTGAAACGTCGGTCAGTGCTGAAGAAAAATCAGCTTTGTTCGGTAATAATCAGGATGAATGAAGAAAGGCCTGAGATATCAGGCCTTCTAAATTGAATTAATTTATGGGTTTTAAAAGTTAGGCTTTTCCTTGGCATTGTCAAAGCGTTCAACACTCTCCATGATTTCTTTTTTGGCATCATCCACATCTAGCCAGTCATCTACTCTTACCCATTTTCCATCTTCTAAATCTTTGTAATGTTCAAAGAAGTGTGAAATTGAATCCAGTAATGTTCTGGACATTTGGCGAATGTTTGAAATTTCCCGGTATTCACGAGAAAGTTTATCGACAGGTACTGCCAGAATCTTCGCGTCATCGCCAGATTCATCAGTCATTTTCAACATGCCAACAGGGCGTACTCGAATCACTGAGCCGCTGATTAAAGGTATTGGGGTTACTACAAGTACATCTGCAGGGTCACCATCATCAGATAAAGTATGTGGAATGTATCCATAGTTACATGGGTAGTGCATGGCAGTACTCATGAAACGATCGACGAACATGGCTCCTGTTTCTTTATCGACTTCATATTTTACCGGGTCACTGTGAGCCGGAATTTCGATAATGACATTGATGTCATTGGGCAGGTTTACACCTGAGCTTACACGGTCTAGATTCATTTGTATGGTTTCCAGTGGTTAATATATTTTCTTAGTATTTTATCCGGCAGGCTATGAAGCCTTGAATTTCTGGCCGGTAGTAAATCCAAAGACTTCAGTCATATTAAGATCTGTAATTAATTGATCAATTGCTGTTTGTCCAAGGTCTCGTTGTACTTCAGCCAATATCAGGCGGGCAGCATGACGGTTATAGCCCTGTCCAATATAAACCTGTACTTCGAGTAATTCGTATGCTTTTTCTAGTGTCATATTGAATTAATGGTATACCAAAAAAAGAAATTTACCACGAAGGACACGAAGTGCACGAAGAAAAATTAAAAGTTAACTGGATGTCTCTTAACCCTGGTGGGTCTGATGTAGCAAATACATACCTTTGAATCATCACTAAAAAAGGTTTTCCTTCGTGCGCTTCGTGTCCTCTGTGGTGAATAATTTTTTATATACTAGCAAAAAAAAGGGCTGCAAGAGCAGCCCTTTTTGTGAAACCTTAAAGTTTGAAATTAAAGTTTAAATTCTTCCAGTTTCTTTTCAACAAGTTCACCTTTCATAGTGACATATTTCGGCATGCCGTTGTCATCGTAATCAGGGTAAGACTCACCTTTGATTAATGGGTAAAGATATTCTTTACACTTATCAGTAATGCCAAATCCATCTTCAGAGATGAAGTCCATAGGCATCATCTTTTCAACATTAGCAACATCGCTTAAGTTTGCTTCGCCGATGCTCCATTTGTATGGATTTGATGATTCACGGACAATCGTTGGCATGATGGAATTTTTGCCTTCGAGTGCTTTTTCAACAGCTGCCTGGCCTAATGCGTAAGCTTGCTCAACATCTGACTCTGGTGACAGGTGACGTGCTGCACGTTGCAGATAATCGGCGACTGCCCAGTGAAATTTGAGGTCGAGTGCTTCTTTAATCATATTAGCAACGACAGGAGCTGCTCCACCTAATTGTGCATGGCCGAAGTCGTCGCGAGTTCCCTGTTCTGCCAGGAACTTACCATCAGGATAATGTGCGCCTTCAGAAACAACGATGGTGCAGTAGCCATGTTCTTTAACTTTTGCATCAACGGCTGCAATAAATTTTTCCTGATCGAATTCAATTTCAGGGAAAAGTGTGACAACCGGAATGCCATAGTCTTCAACCAGTGCACCAGCAGCTGCGATCCAGCCAGCATGACGGCCCATAACTTCGATAACGAAGATTTTAGTTGATGTGGCAGCCATTGAACGTACATCGAAAGATGCTTCCAGTGTAGAAACGGCAATGTATTTTGCTACTGAGCCAAAACCAGGGCAGTTATCAGTGATCGGAAGGTCGTTATCAACTGTTTTTGGTACGTGGATGGCCTGAACAGGGAAACCCATTTTTTCAGAAAGTTGAGAAACCTTGTAACAAGTATCAGCAGAGTCTCCGCCACCGTTGTAAAAAAAGTAACCAATGTTGTGAGCCTTGAAGATTTCGATCAGGCGTTCGTATTCACGCTTGTTGTCTTCCAGGCTTTTCAGTTTGAAACGACAAGAACCGAAACCACCAGAAGGTGTTTTCTTCAGCGCAGCAATGTCTTCATCAGATTCTTTTGAAGTATCGATCAGTTGCTCGGTTAAAGCACCGATGATACCATTTTTGCCAGCATATACGTTTCCGATCTTGTCGCTGTGCTTACGGCAAGTTTCGATGACGCCACAGGCTGATGAATTGATTACAGCGGTTACGCCACCAGATTGTGCATAGAATGCATTCTTCTTTGTCATATCAAATTATCTCCACTAAATGATTCGGCCAAATACTGGCCTAAAATAAAAAATTACTCTGAATCCTGTTCTTCAGCACGGGTGATTTCATGGTCTGCCTGCAGTCTTAGCAGTGAAAGGACGCAATCTCCCATGTTGTCATATTCGGGTATGCTAGTGCCAAACTGTTCCCTGTTGCCATAATAAAACTGGGTGCGATACTGGCTGTCATCAGTTTTGATGATGATGAAATGGCAGTCGGCCTGTTCCCAGTACAATGCCGGACATTCGGTGAGTTCCCTGTCGCCTTTGCTGAGCCTGGCTTCTACATCAACCACCTGTGGTTCAACTGCATTTTTACCCCATCTTTCATCAAGGGTGCTTTGAACTATGCCTATTTCGATGTCTGTAATGTCAGAAATTGCGCTCATATTGTTTGGGCTGTTGGTAATCAGGGCGGGGAATATACAATAAAATAACGGGTTTTGCATGTTTTGGGTGAATCTGAATAGATCACCCTTCCTTTTATGGGTATATCATAATGTTGTAATTTAGGTATAAGCTAATTCGATTGGTTTATATAAAAAGCCTGCTAGCAGTGGCTTTTATGCTGTGGCAGAATCTATTTCGCAAAATTTGAGTTGCCTAAACGTGGATTGATTTGATTTAGATATGATTCAAATCAAGGCGTAACTCGAACTGAACAGATACTCTACTGCAAAATTTTACGAGGTGAACATGAAAATTATTCTACTAGGTGGTCCAGGTGCCGGCAAAGGCACTCAAGCAAACTATATGAAAGAGAAATATAATATTCCTCAGATCTCAACGGGTGATATGTTAAGAGCGGCGGTAAAAGCGGGCTCTCCTATGGGTGTTGAGGCTAAAAAAGTCATGGATGCCGGTGGACTGGTATCGGATGAAATTATTCTTGGCCTGATTGACGAGCGTATTCAGCAAGATGACTGTGAGAATGGATTTCTATTTGATGGCTTTCCTCGTACTCTGGAACAGGCTGCAGCTTTGAAACTTAAAGTTGCTGTAGATGCAGTGGTTGAAATTGCTGTTGATGATGAAGAAATTATCAAACGCATGAGCGGTCGTCGCGTACACCTTTCTTCAGGTCGTACCTATCATGTGACTTTTAACCCACCAAAGGTAGAAGGTAAGGATGATGAAACAGGTGAAGATTTAATTCAGCGTGATGATGATCAGGAAGATACTGTGAAAAAACGTCTGGATGTTTATCATGATCAAACAGAACCTCTAATTGGTTATTACACTGACTGGTCAAACTCTGAAGAAAGTGGCGCACCAAAATATGTCAAAATAAATGGAATAGGTAAGGTCGATGAAATTCGCGATCAAATTTTCCAGCAACTCGGGTAAATTCTCAAAGAGCTGTTTCTTTTAATCTGGGGAACAGCTTTTTTTTATATTTTTAAATTAAAGTTATGGGGCTTAATATGTCATCTGGATTATTAATGGCACTAATTTGTGCAATTGTAGGTATAGCCTACGGGATCATCACTATCAAAGCTATTATGGGTAAATCCCAGGGTAATGATGAAATGAAACGAATCGCTGGTGCGATACAGGAAGGCGCAATTGCTTACCTGGCAAGACAGTACATGGCAATTGGAGTAGTGGGTGTGGTTTTATTCCTTGCTATTGGTATTTTCCTTGACTGGTACACAGCTTTTGGTTTTGCAATCGGTGCGATTTTATCAGGTGCAACCGGTTATATCGGTATGCACGTTTCAGTACGTTCTAATTCTCGTACTGCAGAAGCCGCTAAAGATGGTATCCAGCCTGCGCTTGATATCGCGTTTAAAGGTGGTGCAATCACAGGTATGTTAGTTGTTGGCCTGGCTCTACTGGGTGTAGCTGGTTATTACAGCTTATTACTGGCGATTGGTGCTCCTGATCCATTGCATGCAATGATTGGTCTGGCATTTGGTGGTTCACTGATTTCAATCTTTGCTCGTCTGGGTGGCGGTATCTTCACTAAAGGTGCTGACGTCGGTGCTGATATCGTAGGTAAGGTTGAAGCTGGAATCCCTGAAGATGACCCACGTAACCCGGCTGTTATCGCTGATAACGTTGGTGATAACGTTGGTGACTGTGCTGGTATGGCAGCGGATCTGTTCGAAACTTACGCAGTAACTATCATTGCTACCATGTTGCTGGGTGGCCTGGTTTTCGCAACGGCTGGTGCAGAAGCACTATCTTTAGCAGTCACTTATCCTCTGGTTCTGGGTGGTGTTTCAATCATCAGTTCTATCATCGGTACATTCTTTGTTAAATATGTTGAAGGCGGAAAGATAATGACAGCGCTGTATAAAGCGACTGGCGTTTCAGCGATTCTTTCAGCGATTGGTTTTTACTTCGTTACTAACTCAATGATGGCTGAGAACGGTATGTACTCACCCGGCTCACTTTTCGGAGCAGCACTGATTGGTCTGGTATTAACCGTAGCCATGATTGTTATTACTGAATACTACACAGCGACAGAATATGGTCCAGTTCGTGGAATTGCAGCAGCTTCAACTACGGGTGACGGTACAAACGTTATCGCTGGTTTAGGTTTATCTATGCGCTCAACAGCTATTCCAGTAGTGGCAGTATGTCTGTCAATTTATGGTTCTTTCGAGATGGCTGGTTTATACGGTATCGCGATTGCTGCAACAGCTATGTTATCGATGACAGGTATTATCGTTGCTCTTGACGCTTACGGTCCTATTACTGATAACGCGGGTGGTATTGCTGAAATGGCCGAGTTACCAGAAGAAATTCGTAACACAACGGATGCTCTGGATGCTGTAGGTAATACAACTAAAGCAGTTACTAAGGGTTATGCTATCGGTTCAGCTGGTCTTGCTACGTTGGTGTTGTTTGCTGACTTCACCAGTTCACTGGAAAATGCTGGTAAAACAGTAAACTTCGATTTATCTAACCACATGGTTATCATTGGTTTATTCCTTGGTGGAATGATTCCTTACCTGTTTGGTGCAATGGCGATGGAAGCAGTAGGTCGTGCAGCTGGTGGAATCGTTAACGAAGTACGTCGTCAATTCCGTGAAATGCCTGGCATCATGGATCGTACTGAAAAGCCTGATTATTCAAAGGCTGTTGATATGCTGACTAAAGCAGCGATCAAAGAAATGATCATTCCTTCATTGTTACCTGTTGCGGCTCCAATTTTAGTCGGACTGGCTTTAGGGCCTGAAGCACTGGGTGGCATGCTGATCGGTACTATCGTAACCGGTATCTTCATTGCGATTTCTATGACTACCGGTGGTGGTGCATGGGATAACGCGAAAAAATACATCGAAGATGGTAATCACGGTGGTAAAGGTTCTGATGCTCATAAAGCAGCGGTAACTGGTGATACAGTTGGTGACCCTTACAAAGATACAGCGGGTCCTGCGATCAACCCATTGATCAAAATCATCAACATCGTTGCATTGATGCTGGTACCTCTTCTGTAAGCACTTCGTTTCGCAGAAACAAAAAAGCCTGCCTTGTGCAGGCTTTTTTTATTTTAAAAGAAAAACATTTGAACCGCAGAGGACGCAAAGGTACGCAGAGGTTTTCTGGTGATTTGCTATTTTTATAACCTTTATTAGCTATGAAATAGAGCAACCTTTGAAATGAAGCGTTATAACATATTCAAATTTTAGGTGAGTAAGGCCCTCAGTAGATATCAAGTAATTCAGTTTTGCACTAAAAAATAACAAACTCTGCGTACCTTTGCGTCCTCTGCGGTTAATTATTTTTGACGTTTTTGATTTGAAAATTATCCCATCAATGGTTTAATAGCGTTTGCTCTATATCTTAAACTTACTCCCTTTATGACCAGCCTGCCGGACATCAATAACTGATGGCCTATCGTGAACAATTAAAAGATAGTTACTCCGAGACACGGCTGATTCAACGTCGTTTGATTCTCTCGGCCGTTATCGTGCTGGTTTTAATGTCTATCGTGCTCGGGCGTTTGTATGTTCTTCAGGTTGTTGAGCATGATCATTTTTCTACATTGTCTAATTCTAACAGGGTAAGACTTAAGGCATTACCGCCAACCAGGGGCCTGATCTATGATCGAAACGGTGTAGTACTGGCTGATAATTTACCTGCATATCGACTGGAAATTATTCGTGAACAGGTTTCGGATCTGGATGACACCATTAAACGCTTATCTGAATATGTTGAAATTTCAGACTATGCAATAAAAAAATATCGTCAGTCTTCTCGTCGTCGTCGTCCCTATGAAAGTGTTCCGTTATTGCTTAATTTGAGTGATAAAGAATTGGCCCGTCTTGCGGTTAATTTACATAAATTTGAAGGCGTTGAAATTAATGCCCGGTTAACGCGAAATTATCCACTGGGTAAACATGCGGTTCATGCGCTGGGTTATGTAGGGCGTATCGACGTAAAAGATTTAAATCAGCTAGATGAAGCAAACTATGCCGGAACCAGTTATATAGGAAAACTGGGGCTGGAAAAGTTTTATGAAAATGACCTGCATGGAGATGTGGGTTTTCAGCGGGTTGAAGTGAATGCTTCTGGCAGAACTTTGAGGGTGCTGGATGAAAGTCCACCTGTTTCAGGTCATAATTTACATTTAACCATTGATTCTAATTTACAAAGGCTAGCCGAGGATTTATTCAAGGATGAACGGGGTTCTGTAGTTGCGCTGGATCCAAATAACGGGGAAGTACTTGCTTTGGTAAGTATGCCAAGTTTTGACCCGAACCTGTTTGTCAATGGCATAAGTTTTAATGACTATAGTAAATTGCGTGATTCTTGGCGTCGGCCTTTATTTAATCGTGCTCTGACTGGACAATATCCTCCTGGTTCGACAACTAAACCATTTTTTGGGCTGGCGGGTCTTGAATACAGTGTGGTTGGTCATAAACAAACAACTTTTTGTGGTGGATATTATCTATTGCCTAATGAGGATCGAAAATATCGTGACTGGAAGAAAACCGGTCATGGAAAAACAGATTTAGATAAAGCGATTACACAGTCCTGTGATGTCTATTTTTATAGCCTGGCGTATAGTCTTGGCATAGATCGAATGTCAGAATTTATGAAACAGTTTGGTTTTGGTAGTCGTACTGGTATTGACAGTACCGGGGAAAAACCGGGTTTGATGCCATCACGGGAATGGAAGCGACGAGCTAGAGGAATGCCCTGGTTTCCGGGAGAAACACTGATTACGGGAATTGGACAGGGAGCTTTACTGGTAACGCCTTTGCAATTAGCTAGTGGAACTGGTGCTTTAGCTCTAAAAGGTACGCGTTTCAAACCTCACCTGGTCAAAAAGATCAGCTATCCAGGAAACCGAGAAAGTTTAAATATTAAACCTGAAGTATCAGGTGTCTACTCGGTTAAGAAAGAACTTAACTGGCAGCATGTAGTCAATGGAATGAAGAATGTAGTACATGGAATTCGAGGTACGGCACATCGACTAGCGAAGGGTTTAAGTTATACCATTGCGGGTAAAACGGGTACAGCTCAAGTGTTTGGTATCGCTCAGGATGAAGAATATGAAGAAGATAAAGTGACTAAAAAATTACGTGATCATGCTTTATTTATGGCTTTTGCACCGGTAGAAAAGCCACAAATTGCAGTGGCGGTTATAGTCGAAAATGGCGGGCATGGTAGCTCCGTAGCGGCACCTATTGCACGTAAAATAATGGATGCCTACTTGTTGTCGGATAAAAAATTGCTGAAAAAATGAAATTGGAGAAAAAGTAATGAATCGCATGATGGAGGGTGGAGAGCAATTATCTATTTCCCGCCGTATTCTGGATGCATTTCGATTAGATCCAACACTGATACTGTTATTGTTTGTATTAGCTGTATTTGGATTATTGACGTTGTATAGTGCTGGTGGAAGCAATATGGACCTTATGGTTCGTCAGCTTACCCGGTTGGGGCTGGCTACTTTTTTACTGGTGGTTGTGGCTAATATTTCCCTCAGGGTTTTAAAAAAACTCTCATTAGGTTTTTATCTGGCAGGTGTTTTGATGCTGGTTGCCGTCATTGCATTTGGTGAAATTGGAAAAGGAGCACAGCGCTGGTTAGACCTGGGGTTTATCCGCTTTCAACCATCAGAATTTATGAAGCTGGCGATGCCAATGATGGTAGCTTCATACCTGTCTAGTAAAGTTTTACCAGTAGGCTGGAAAGATTTACTAGTGTCTGCTGTGCTAGTGCTGGTTCCGGTTTTGCTAATTGCCAGACAACCTGATCTGGGTACAGCTTTGTTGGTGGGTAGTGCGGGTTTCTTTGTATTGTTTCTGGCGGGTGTGCGCTGGAAAATTTTTATGATATTAGGTTTGCTAGTGTCGTTGATGGCTCCGCTATTATGGAAATTCGCATTGCACGATTACCAGCGTGGTCGAATACTAACCATGCTTAATCCTGAGAATGATCCTTTAGGTTCTGGTTACCACATCATTCAGTCGAAAATTGCGATTGGATCTGGAGGTGTCTATGGTAAAGGCTGGTTGAACGGGACTCAATCTCAGCTGGATTTTCTTCCAGAACGATCGACTGATTTTATTTTTGCAGTATTCGGTGAAGAATTCGGTTTTTTTGGGGCAATATTACTGGTGTTTTTATACCTGTTGATTATTTATCGGGGACTGTATATTGCTGCAGTTTCAAAAGATACTTATGGTCGTTTACTGGCCGGGGCACTTAGCCTGACATTTTTTGTCTATCTGTTTGTTAATACTGGTATGGTGACCGGGTTATTGCCTGTTGTCGGTGTGCCATTGCCACTGGTGAGTTATGGTGGTACTTCTATGGTTACGTTGATGGTTGGCTTTGGCATGATAATGGCCATAGGGTCATCTAAAAGATTTTTAAGGTAAATTAAATGAAAAATTGGTTCAAACTTTCACTTCCTGTTCTATGTTTGCTGTCATTCTCAGCTCAGGCTGTAAAGCTGTCTGAAGGTGATTATCGATACCGTGAAGATGTAGAAGCTTTTATTGAGTCAGTAGCGAAAAAAAGTGATTACACCGAACAGCAGCTGGTTAAGTTGTTTTCTCAGGCTAAACAGCAGACGCATCTTTTTGAAAGGATGAATAAACCGGCAGAAAAAAAGCTGGAGTGGCATCAATATCGTAAAATATTTTTAACCAATAAAAGAATAAACAAAGGTATTAAATTCTGGGAAAAAAATAGAAAATTGCTGGAGCAGGTTGAACAAAAATATAAAGTACCGGCTGAAATAATTGTTGCTATTGTGGGGGTTGAAACCTTCTATGGGGTTTATAAAGGTAAGTCTCCGGTTTTTGATACTTTAGTGACTTTTGCTTTCGATTATCCGAAGCGAGCTAAATTTTTTACTAAAGAATTGGAAGAGTTTTTAATCCTGTCTTCAAAGCAGAATTTTAAAGTCCGTGAAGTAAAGGGTTCATATGCGGGTGCGATGGGTATGCCGCAGTTTATTTCATCCAGTTATCGGCATTATTCAGTTGATTTTGATGGAGATGGAAAGGCTGATCTATTTGATAGTCTTCCCGATATTCTGGGCAGTGTTGCAAACTACTTTAAATCTCATGGCTGGAAGCCGGGTGAAGCAGTTACTTATCCCTTATCCCTTGCAAAAAATAATAAAGTGGAAAACTTGAAAGTGAGCGTGAAGCCTTCTCAGAGCTGGAAAACATTCAAAGCTTCAGGCCTTAGGGCAAAATCTTCGATTGCAGATGAAACCCCAGTTGCGCTGATAAAATTACAACAGAAAAAATCAGCTGATTACTGGGCAGGTCTGAAGAACTTTTATGTGATTACCCGATATAACCACAGTGAAATGTATGCCATGGCAGTGTATCAGCTGAGTCAGAAAATTAAGTCGGGCATGAAGCTGTAGTTTTTCATTGCGAAGTTACTAAGGGCACGAAGTTTTAAATGAACTGGGTACACTATTATAAAACATCTTTAATACGACTAACCTCTGGGATGCTTGTATTGCTGTTTTTATCTGCCTGTACTTTTGGCGTGCCAATGGGTGGGCAGAAATCCGGTAAAGACGAATCGTCACCCCTAAAAAAATCAAAATACGGAAACCCGTCTTCTTATATCGTGATGGGTAAACGCTATTATGTAATGGACTCATCCAAAGGTTTTACTCAGAAGGGTGTTGCATCCTGGTATGGCCCGAATTTTCACGGTAAACGAACCTCAAGCGGTGAAACCTATAATATGCATGCGATGACGGCTGCGCATAAAACATTGCCGATTCCGGTTTATGTCAAAGTTAAAAATCTGACTAATGGAAAAACAGTAGTTGTTCTGGTGAATGACCGGGGTCCCTTTGCTCATGATCGTATCATTGACCTGTCTTATGCTGCGGCAAAAAAACTGGGTGTAGTTGGGCCAGGAACCGCTAAAGTGGAAATTGTTGCATTAGATTCAGCTAAAAATGTTTCTCGTGCACCTGTACGTGTGATTCCTCTTAAAACGCCAATACAGGACCCTGCTAATATGTTTGTTCAGCTGGGCTCATTCAGTAGTGAAGAAAATGCTGTTAAGTTATCGAATGAATTACAGATGAAAAAAGAAAGTGCTGTTCTTATTAAACCGGTAAAAACAGGGGCAGGCGCTTTTTTCAGGGTTCAGATTGGCCCTTTGCTGGATTTGGATGAAGCCAGTTCGATTCAGAAAAGGCTCAAAAGAAAAGGTTATAAAAATGCCCGTATCGTTATAGAAGATGAAACTTAACTCGAATAAGTATTAAGTTTACATAGTCATGTAAGTTTATAGCTTATCCACAGTGCTTTAAGGTATTCTTTTACCTCTCAGCTAATGTACAATCCACCGCAGTATTATCACTTTTCATTACCCAGTTATTTCTATGTTGCTACGATTCTTTACTCTGTTATTCATGTTACTGCTTAATCAGCAGTTATTTGCGGCCGCTAAACCCATTCCTAAAGCACCGGAAATTGCAGCCAGCAGTTATATCCTGATGGATTTCAAAAGCGGTAAGATTCTGGCTGAGAAAACCCCTGATAAAAGAGTTGAACCGGCCAGTATCACCAAGTTGATGACAGCATATCTGGTTGATAAAGCGCTGGAAGCTGGTGATATCAGTCTCACCGATGAAGTAACTATCAGTGAAAAAGCCTGGCGCATGAAAGGCTCAAAGATGTTTGTTGAAGTGGGTAAAAAAGTATCTGTCGAAAAGTTGATCGAGGGCATGATTATTCAATCTGGTAATGATGCTACGGTGGCATTAGCTGAGCATGTTGCTGGTACCGAAAAAGCATTTGCAGAATACATGAATCATCAGGCAAAGCTGTTAGGTATGAATAATACCCAGTTTAAAAATTCAACAGGCTGGCCGCATAAAGATCACTTCAGTACAGCTCGTGATATTGCTATTTTAAGCCAGGCAATTATTCGGGATTATCCAGAGTCATACCGCCTTTACAGCGTAAAGGAATATACCTTTAACGAAATTCGTCAGTTCAATCGTAACCGCCTGTTGTGGCGTGATAGTTCTGTCGATGGATTGAAGACAGGACATACTGAAGCGGCCGGCTATTGTTTAGCGAGCTCTGCTGAAAAAGATAATATGCGCCTGATTTCTGTCGTTCTGGGGACTAAATCGGATAAAGCCAGGACTCGAAATAGCCAGACTTTATTAAATTACGGGTTCCGTTTTTATGAATCGAATCGCCTTTATCAGGCTAAAGAAGCTCTTAAAACATCTAAAGTCTGGTACGGTGAGCAGGATCAGGTGTCGCTCGGTGTACAGCAGGATGTTTTTGTTACGATTGCCAGAGGTCGATACAAAGAGCTGGATGCATCGGTAGAAATTGATCCTAAAATTTCAGCACCGGTGGCATTAGGTCAGGAACTAGGGCGATTAGTGGTAAAACTGGATGGCGTAGTGATTGTCGCAGAGCCACTGGTAGCCATGCAGGCTATAAATGATGGTGGACTTGTTAAAAAGGCCATCGATAGTATTAAGATACTTTTTGAATAGGACTGGGCTTAAGGAGATATATATGTCTAATGTTGTTTATTTGAACGGAGAGTACATTGCAGCTAAAAAAGCCAGCGTATCAGTGCTTGATCGTGGCTTTATGTTCGGTGATGGTGTGTATGAAGTGATTCCTGTTTATTCGGGCAATGCTTTTGCCGTGAAGGGACATCTGGATCGTTTACAGCGCAGTCTGGATGCCATCGAAATAACAAATCCTCTAAAGATTGATGACTGGCAGCAGGTCATGGATCAATTGATTGAAAAAAATATCCCTGATCAGGATGGTATGATTTATTTGCAGATGACTCGTGGAGTTATGCAAAAAAGGGATCATGTATTTTCCAGAGATATGCAGCCCACAATACTGATGATGTGCCAGCCACTCACTTTTGCTAATCAGGACAAAGATACCACCGGTATTAAAGCGATTACCCAGGATGATAACCGCTGGGCCGATTGTTTTATTAAGTCGATTAACCTGTTACCCAATGTCCTGTTGAAACAATATGCCGCAGATCATGATGCGGTTGAATCGATTTTAATACGCGATGGTTATGCAGTTGAAGGTTCAGCCAGTAACCTGTTTATAGTTAAAGACGATATTATTCGAACTCCTCCCATCAGTCGGCATATGCTGGGCGGTATTACTCGAGAAGTGATACTGAAAATTTGCAATGAGCACAAAATAGTCGCGAGAGAGATAGTCGTTTCTGAAGATGAACTGCATGATGCTGATGAGGTCTGGATTACTTCTTCAACGAAAGAAATTGTACCGGTTACTACGCTCAATCAGCACAAGGTAGGTAACGGTATTCCTGGTCCTAAATGGCTCCAGTTAATTGAGTTGTACCAACAGTTTAAACAGACAGTAATGCGTGCATAATGATGTCAGATCAACTTCCGGGTGAGCAAGCAGTCAATGAGGTTATGGAATTCCCCTGCGAATTTCCACTCAAGGTGTTTGGTTTGAATAACCCGGAATTTGAGCAAATAGTGCTAGACCTTGTGAGTGCTCACTGTTCGCAGTCAACCCGTTTTCAGGTGAAAAAAAATGAAAGTAAAAAGGGAAAGTATCAATCCCTGACGGTTACTTTTACAGCTCAAAGTCGTTCGCAGATGGATGATATCTATCAATCGTTGACTGATTCTGAACATGTGGTTATGTCCCTCTAATAAAAAGTTATGACGGTTAAACCGCCAGTCATAAAAGAGCTGGGTCAAACCGACTATGAGCCTGTGTGGCAGTCGATGAAACAGTTTACGTTACAGCGTGAAAACGATACAGATGATGAGCTGTGGGTGACTGAACACTTTCCTGTTTATACCCAGGGTTTAAACGGTCGTGAAGAGCATTTAATATCTACCTCAGGTATTCCGGTGGTACAGGTCGATCGAGGTGGTCAGGTGACATATCACGGCCCCGGTCAGCTGGTTGTGTATTGTCTTCTTGATTTAAACCGGTTAGGTATTGGAATTCGTCAGCTGGTAACAGATATAGAGCTGGCAATTATTGACCTGCTTAAACTTTATAATGTTGATGCCTATGCTAAAAAGAAAGCTCCAGGTGTTTATGTGGGACAGGCTAAAATTGCAGCGCTGGGGTTACGAATTCGAAAAGGTTACTGTTATCATGGGTTGAGCTTGAACCTGGACCTGGATCTGAAGCCTTTTTCAGGTATTAATCCCTGCGGCTTTAAAGGTCTTGAAGTGACCCGGCTGTCAGATCACGTTACAGAATTTTCAAATGAGCAGGTTTCTAAGCAGCTCTGTTCGAAGTTAATAAACATGATTGGTTATGAGTAATAAAAATAAAGTTGAGCAGGGTGTTAAACTAAAGGGCGCCGATAAGGTTGCACGTATCCCTATCAAAGTTGTGCCCAGTACAAAAGTTCAAAGAAAACCATCCTGGATTAGAGCTAAAGCACCCACCAGTGATCTGGTGAAACAACTGAAAAATACTCTCCGGGAAAATAGTATTGTGACGGTATGCGAAGAAGCTGCCTGCCCCAACCTGGGAGAATGTTTTTCAAAAGGTACAGCAACGTTCATGATTATGGGTGATATTTGTACCAGACGCTGTCCTTTTTGCGATGTTGGGCATGGCCGTCCGAACCCTCTGGATGAAGAAGAACCTTACAATGTTGCAAAAACCATTCAGAATATGCGATTACGTTATGTTGTAGTCACATCAGTTGATCGAGATGATTTACGTGATGGTGGTGCTCAGCATTTTGTAAATTGTATCGATGAAACTCGTCGCCTTAATCCGGATACTAAAATTGAAATTCTGACACCGGATTTTCGCGGGCGAATGGATATTGCGCTGGATATTTTGACTCAATCGCCACCCGATGTTTTTAACCATAATCTGGAGTCAGTGCCCAGACTGTATAAAAAAATTCGACCGGGTGCTGATTATCTATGGTCACTGGAATTATTGCAGAAGTTTAAACAACGTCATCCTGATGTGCCGACCAAGTCAGGAATCATGGTGGGGTTGGGTGAAGAGATGGATGAAATCGAACAGGTATTACGTGATTTAAGAGATCATCAGGTTAATATGTTGACACTGGGGCAGTACCTGCAACCTAGTCGGGATCATCTGGCGGTTGATCGATTTGTGACACCCAATGAATTCAAACAGTTAGAAACACTGGCTTACGAACTGGGCTTTGATCAGGTTGCCAGTGGGCCAATGGTGCGCTCATCCTATCATGCTGATTTGCAGGCGAGCGAAATTTTAAGTTGATCAGTTAAATAGTCCTGCAAATATTTAATTTTCTGATAAAACTATAAAGTAATAAATAATATCAGGTAACAGGAGAAACTATGAATACCAGGAATAATCCAGTCTGGATTTTATTAATTTTCACAATAGGGTTAATTTTTCCCTTTAGCAGTATCGCCTCCACTGGAGGAGAAACTCTGGATCTGACTCAAAGTTGGGTAGGTTATACGGCAATTGCGATTTTTGTATTTGCTTACATGCTGGTCATGGCAGAAGAATTTATGCACCTGCGAAAATCGAAACCGGTGATTCTGGCTGCGGGTTTAATCTGGGTTCTGGTCGCCATGGCCTATACTCAGCATGGCGATACACACACGGCTGAAATAGCAATTCGTCATAATATTCTCGAATATGCCGAGCTGTTCCTGTTCTTGCTGGTAGCGATGACTTATATCAACGCGATGGAAGAGCGACTGGTGTTTGATGCACTAAAATCCTGGCTGGTCAGTAAAGGCTTTACCTTGCGTCAGCTTTTCTGGATAACAGGAATTATTGCTTTTTTCCTCTCCCCTATTGCTGATAATTTAACCACTGCATTGTTAATGTGTGCCGTTGTCATGTCGGTAGGTGGCGAAAATAGAAAATTTATTATGCTGGCCTGTATTAATATTGTTGTTGCCGCAAATGCAGGCGGTGCATTTAGTCCTTTTGGTGACATTACTACGCTGATGGTATGGCAAAAAGGTCTGATTGATTTTGGAACATTTTTTACTTTGTTTATACCTTCGGTGGTTAATTATGTTATCCCTGCGACAATTATGTCATTTGCCGTTTCCACCGATAAACCGGATGTTAAAGATGAAGCCGTAGAGATGAAAAAAGGCGCAATGGTTATAGTAGGTCTGTTTGTACTTACTATTATCACGGCGGTCAGTTTCCATAATTTTCTACATTTACCACCGGTTGCAGGCATGATGACCGGTTTAAGCTATTTAATGTTTTTTGCTTATTATCTTAAAAAATCTGGTAATGGTGCGAAGAAAGCACAGCTAAAGGCTTTAGAGGATGGCAGTGTATCCGCGCTTAGCGACACTATATTCGAAAGCGATTATGAGATTTTTGATAAAGTAAAAAAAGCTGAGTGGGATACCCTGTTTTTCTTTTACGGGGTCATACTGTGTGTTGGTGGACTAGGCTTAATTGGTTACCTGTCAATGGCATCTGAATTTATGTATGTCGATCTCGGGCCGACTACAGCAAATGTAATGGTGGGTTTTTTATCAGCCATCGTCGACAATATTCCGGTCATGTTTGCTATTTTAACCATGAACCCTGAAATGTCTCAGGGCCAGTGGCTACTGGCAACATTAACAGCCGGTGTTGGTGGCAGTATGTTATCAATAGGTTCAGCCGCTGGTGTTGCCCTGATGGGCCAGGCTAGAGGCTATTACACTTTCTTTGGCCATTTGAAATGGTTACCGGTCATCGCATTGGGTTATGCGGCCAGTATTTATGTACATTTTCTGGTGAATGCGGCACGTTTTTAATCACTATTATTAAATCTGCTGGTAAGGTGCGCCTGTGTGCCTTACTGGCCTTTTCCTCGATTGATAGATTTCAGCTATTGATAATTAAAGCATAGAATTGATAAAATCATATGGAATTTTGGATATGGTTTAGCCATAATCGCGCTCCTTTTCCTGGATAGATAAAAACTACATGTGGTTTAGAAATTTACAGATATATCAGCTCACCGATACCTTCACACTTTCTGCAGAAGAACTGCACGAAACATTTCAAGAAAATGCATTCAAACCCTGTCAGGGACTGGATAAACACCGAATTGGCTGGACCACTCCATTGGGTAAACATGGCGAGCAACTAGTACATTCGACTAACGGTTGCCTAATGGTCTGTATGCGCCGTGAAGACCGTATTTTGCCAGCTTCTGTTGTTCGTGATGCAATAGAAGAGAAAGTGGATGAAATAGAAGCCAAAGAATCACGCACAGTGGGTCGTAAGGAAAAAAGTGACATTAAAGAAGAAGTTATTGTTGACCTTTTACCACGAGCCTTTACCAAATCAAATCGTAGTTATGCTTATATTGACCCTAAAAATAACTGGGTGATATTGAATTGCCCAACAAGTAATAAAGCAGAAGAAATACTGACTTTGATCCGTGATTCTCTGGGTTCATTCAAGGTTCGCCCATTGGCGGTCAAAAATGCGCCTTCAGCAATTATGACGGACTGGATAAAAAATAAGGCTCCAGCTGATGTAGAGGTCACCGATGAGTGTGAGCTCAAAGAGCCGGTTGAAAATGGTGGTGTGATTCGAATTCGTGGTGTTGACCTGGGTAGTGATGAGGTACAGCAACACCTGAAATCTGGCAAGATAGCCAGTAAATTAGCCATCGAATGGCAGCAACGTTTATCCTGTGTACTGGTTGAAGATTTATCCATTAAAAGGTTGAAGTTTATGGATCTGGTTATGGAAGAAGCTGGAGATACTGCTGCAGATGACGAAGTGATGCGTTTTGATGCTGATTTTGCGTTGATGTCTCTTGAATTATCCCGTTTTATTCCAGTTTTATGTGAATATCTGGGTGGTGTAGATAATAGTTAAGTACTTTATTGCAGGGTGCTCTTTTCGTTCCCTGCAATAGTTTTCAGGCTTTTATAATAAAAAAAGACGGGTTTAGTAGTGATCTCAAAATTCAGTCTCTAATAGTCATAGACATTTTATTAAAGGGCTTTTATGCTGGTCATAACACTATGCAATTTTTATGTTATGGCTCAAAGAATTATCGCTTTCAGGTTACTGCTCAGTATTTTTCTGGTTATATTTGCCAGTGAAGCACACAGCTCCAGCCTTCCCGATCGTCTAATTACTCAATTATCTTCCGTTGAAGAATTTAAAGGCGATTTCGATGCCATTAAAAAAAGTGGCAAGCTTCGAATTATAATTCCTGCCAATATCGGGGGAGGGCGGTACCTGCCTCGCAAAGGTTCACCTGTCAGTCAACAACATGAAGTAGCTGAAGCTTTTGCACGTTTTCATCAGTTAATGCCTGAACTGATCATTGTCGATAATTTCTCCGATATGATACCGGCCCTGGAGACGGGCAAGGGTGATATTGTGGTGGGTAACCTGACGGTGACCGATTCCCGCCGAAAAAAAATTGCATTCTCGGTACCACTGGATCAGGTTCATGAAAAAGTTCTAGTAAGTAAAAACGATGAGACGATCAAAGTTGTTAGTGACTTAAACCATAAGCGGGTCATGGTCTCACCCAGTTCAACTTTCTGGGAATCGCTTAACTGGCTGAAAAATAAAAAATATAAAGACATAAATTTAATCCCGAGACCCTCTGGAATGCTGGATGAAGAGGAGCTGGATCTATTAGCATTGGGTGAAATTGATGCAACTATCCGTGATAGCAACATTGTCGAGATGTATTCTGGTTACCGGGATGATTTCAAGGTCGCTATCAATTTTAGTGGACAAAGAGATATTGCCTGGGGTGTGCGCAAAGAAGCTCCTGCACTGTTGAATGCTCTGAACCAGTATCTACAGCTGGAACACCTGTCTGAAGTCAATAAAGAAGTTTTTAAGGGAGACTTTGATGTTATTAAAGAGCGTAAAGTGCTCAGAGTTTTGTTGCGTAATAATGCGTCTTCTTATTTTTTATATAAGGGAGAGCTGTTAGGTTTTGAATATGAAATGGTGAGAGCATTTGCAAAATTTCACGGCCTACGACTTGAAGTTATGGTGCCACCTACACACAAAGAATTATTAACCTGGCTAGTCGAAGGAAAGGCAGACCTGGCTATTGGTTTTTTAGAGCCTACTAAAAAACGTGAAGCCATGGGTATCACTTTTTCAGATGCATATAATCATGAATTTCAGCATGTGGTTGTGCATAAAGATGATAACCTTAAAAGTATAAGGGAAACGGGTGATAGAAAGATCAGTGTTAGAAAATCAAGTGCTTATTGGGAAACCCTGAATAAATTAAGCCTGATAGGTATGGAATTTAATTTACAGGCTGCTCCGGAAGATATGGAAACGGAGGAGTTAATTAAAAGTGTTGGAGCCAAAAAACTGGATGTCACCCTGGCCGATGCGCATATTCTGGATATTGAACTGGCTAAATCTGTACCGGTAAAATCAGTCTTTACTATTGGGGAAAAACGCGAACAGGCTGTTGCTATTCGTAACCAAAATTTGCAGCTGGTAACGGCTATAAATGAGTTTATAAAAAAGAATAAAAACAGTGAGTACTATAATATTTTGTACAGAAAATATTTCACAAGCAGGAAATCAATAAAAAGACTGGCCAAAGGTAGAATAGAAAATATAGATCTCAATAAATTATCACCATGGGATAAAGTGACCCGCAAATATGCCGATAAATATGGTTTTGACTGGCGCCTGATTACTGCTCAAATGTATCAGGAAAGTCGCTTTAACCCGAAAGCAAAATCTTTCGCAGGCGCAAAAGGTTTAATGCAATTAATGCCAAGAACGGCCAAATCGGTAGGGGTAACAAATATAGAACACCCCGATAGTAATATCAAAGGAGGTATAAAATACATGGATTGGCTAAGAGATAGATTTGATAAAAAAATCCCCATTTCAGAGAAAATCTGGTTTACCCTGGCGGCTTATAATGCAGGGCATGGACATGTACAGGATGCACAAAGGCTTGCTGTGCAGAAAGGCTGGGATAATAAACGCTGGTTCGATCATACAGAAAAGGCAATGTTACTACTGTCTAAAAAAATGTATTCCAGTAAAGCCCGATATGGTTATGTAGACGGTGCTGAACCGGTTCAATATGTCAGAAAGATTCGTGAACGATTTGAGGCCTATGTAAAGCTCAAGCAGAATGAAGTGATTCAACCTGTTTCCCTGGATTTGGAAAACCCAGTTATTTCACTAAATAAATTTCATGATCTCGACGCTCAAACTGAGGTGAATAAACTTGCATACCGGCATTAAAATTTACTTAGGGAAAACTAATGAACCCAGATAGAACATGGCTTGCCACGGTACTCTTCATGGATATAGTCAGCTATTCAGTGACGGATGTTAATCAGCAATTAAAAGTAAAGTTACACTTTCAGGATCTTGTTTTAAATGAACTAAACAAACTGGATGAAACGGAGACTATTCGCCTCGATACCGGTGATGGAATGGCAATTTGTTACCTGGGTGATCCTGAACAGATTTACCCGGTTGCCCGAAAACTTCGTGAAAAATTTGCAGCATTAAAAAATGGTAGTGATTTTAATTATGAAGTGCGTATGGGGTTAAATCTTGGGCCAATAAAAATTGTAGAAGATTTAAATCATGAACGTAACTGCCTGGGTTCAGGCATCAATGATGCAGAGCGTGTGATGTCATTCGCAGCAGGAAATCAATTGCTGGTTTCCCGATCATATTATGAGATTGTCAGTAAAGTGTCTCAGCAATATTCGAATGAATTGAATCATGTTGGTCAACGAGCAGATAAACACGATCAACAGCACGATTTATATGAACTTATTGTCGAGGTTGTTCGGGCCAGTGATTTATCACAAACGGCCTCGATAGAAAGTCCGTCACATAATGATTCAGACAAATTTGATTCTGTAGTTATTGACAGAATAAGCAAAGAGCTTGTGAACTATATTAAGCGGAGTGATGCCGAAATATTAATGCAGCAGTCCATGGCAAATTGTGGCTCGGTTTATGAATTATGCACTTTATTACTGGATTCAATTACTTCGAAAGATGATAGATACAGTTTTGATCAATACCTGAAATCTTATGGATATCACGGTTACGAAAATTAGTTTACATGGCTATGTTTTAATTACTTTCATAGCTGGAAATAATTTGATTTGCCCTGGAAATACTGACTCCTTCACTTTGACTATAACTCATTACAGCATCATTTCTTTTATTGTCATTTAGTAGTTTAATAACTGACTCTGGAATTTTATTTTGACTTTGAGAGTTGATTTTAATTTCTTTAATATCGTCAGAGATAGTACTTATTTTATGCACCACATATATTAGAATGAGTAGAATAATTAACATCAAAGTTGTATTGTCCATAACAGTTCCCTAACTTGATTTTAGTGAATAGTACTTTTATGAATTAAAGTACTATTCACGTGGTTGAAAATTTATCTCTGATTAAGTGGCTGAAGCAGTATCTTTTAATAAACACTGATCACTTGAGTCAGAATCATCTTCTCCTTCTCCCATTGAATAACCACCATAAAAAGTTAATGTGACTATTGCTAAAACTGCTATTGGAGAAACTGCAGTGGCTAAACCTACTGCAACACTTCCCCAGGATGCCCCAAATGCAGCAGCACCTATTCCACTAGCAAGACCAATAGATGCAGCTCCTTTTGCCATACCTGCAGCACTTACTTCGCTTATTTCGTCCATAGTTAATTCACGCATAATATCTCCTTGATATATATTTTAAAAAATAGGGTAATCAGATAAAACAACGAAGAATGCAATATAGCTAAGAATCCATTCCAAAATTATTATCTCCCTATTATAAAGAATCCTTCTCTTGCTCAGTTATGTCAAGTTATTTTTTTAAAGTATAGGGTATATAAAAAGCCAACCCATAGATGTGGGTATTCAAAAATTCCATTTGCACTCTATCTCCTTTTTAAAAAAATAAGGTCTATGACATCAAACTGATTCGCTATCCTCAGTAGTAATAATTTTCATGCATATCCATTATATTTTAAACTATCAGTATCGTTTTGAATTATTAGTAGGCCTCATTGGTAACTTAAAACTTAACCTTATAAATCGTGAAGTTGAGTTGATATTTATATTTAATATTGCTGATATTGCAATCAATACCATACCTCGATTTAACAGGATATAACTGAATAGTGGTTTCACATAGAATTATTTTCCAATGATAAAACAGTCTCAAAAATTACCTGCTGAGGTATATAAATCACTAATATGGGATAGAGGGACAGAGCTGCCAGCTCATCTAACGTTTACGATGGCAACCAGTATTTAGGTATACTTTTGTGATCCAGGTAAGCCATGACAACGAGGCACAAATGAAAATACTAACCGGTGATTGAGGCAGTACTTTCCAAAAGGAACTCACTTATTGATTCATACTCAAAGTAAGCTAAGCGCTGTTGCTCATCGAGAGAAAATACATGTTCTTCTGCTAAAAGAATATTACCTCCCTGCATTGTAGCCCGGGAAATTGATGCGCGCTGTTGTTGACTGCTTGAAAGTTGAGAAACTGTGTGGAAATTTTTCAGCAAACTGTTGAATTGCATCGGCATTACGCCAGGCATGCAAAGCTAGCATTATATCGACATTCTGATTTTTATAAGTTTCGCTGATTTTAACAGAATGTCCTAATGCTTTAAGAATATTAGCCCAACGGGTAGTGGTCGCTCTGTTGCCAGTTGTGGATTTATGGGATGCTGGGGTGATTAAAATTATATGCTTCTGTTATTATTTAGTCCCTGGTTTTTTCAGGGTTCAGATGAATATGGCTTAAGACGTTAAATACAAGTATATCGCAATGATGCCCCCCAAACTCATACACCTGCATTCCTGCAGATTCAATGTATAGCTGAAGTTGCATGCGTAACAGATGCTTTGCCCTGAAATATCTGGTTTTCACCGTTTCCTGTTTTATCTGTAGGGTTTCAGCAGTTTCCTTAACACTGCACTGCTCAATAGCACGTAATACAAACACTGTTCGAAAATCTTCTGGTATTTGATCAAGGTGATTATTAATCAGTTTTTGCAGTTGTTTATTTTCCAGGGAAGTGTCTGGCAGATCGATGACTTTATTGCTGGTTTGAATATCTGCATTTTCTAAAGACTGTATGTCATCTTCCTGCATACTGACCTCTTTTTTGTGTTTGCGAAAATACATCAGTGACTCATTGCGAGTAATACCGGCCAGCCAGGAAAAAAACTACTCTGTCCCAGATATTTATGTAAATGCATATAAGCCTTGATATGGGCTTCCTGTACGCTATCCATCACTGCGGCATCATCCATGGTTATACTGCGAGCAATGCGAACATGCGTTGATTATAGCGCCTCATAATACTGCCGTAGGCATTCACATCTCCATTTTTTATACGCTTAATTATATCTTTGTCCTGTACATTGGAAGGAGGTAAAGGAATGGCCTTAACATTAACTTCCTGGTATTCATTTTTGGCTAGTTGCAGCATAATTTATTCTGCTAAAGTTTTAATGTTTTTTACATTGATGAGTTTATTTACAAGCTTTAGAACGTGTAACTATTTTTAAATAATTGATTAAATCGGTTCGTTTTTTTATCCCAGATGCCTCCATAATTCATGATTGTTCCGGTACAAATTTAAAGGGTGAAGCCAAAAATGTATCAAGTGTTTTTGCATTCCAGGTGATATTACTTTTACGCATTGCATCAGAATAGTCAAACCTCTTAACTGTGCCTGCTTTTCGTTCAAATAAATTACAGTGTTTTGGACCTGTTTGATTACGTTGTAAAGCATGACATAACTGGCAATGTTCATAAACCAGCTTGCCATTAACAGGGTCACCCGGTTGATTGAGATTTTCTGGCGCCAGCACAAAAACTGGCACCATTATTAATGCCATAAATATAAGGCTATTTATTGGTAGCGGTATTTTTATAGGTGAATTCATAGTTCAATTTGCCCTCTAAAAACAGTTCTCTTTTTAAGTGACTCCACTTCAAGATGCATTTCAATTAGAAAAGGTTCCCATTAAATTAAAATTATTTTTAATGGAAAAATAGTGGAACCTTTTTGCTGGCAACAGCATCTTGCGGGTTCTTGAAATAAATAATTAAGGAGAAGGCATGAAACAAATCAAAGTTTATAAGAATGCAGTCCTACTACTGGTTCTTGGTACCATGTTAGCCTGAATGTTTCATAGGTAGACAGAAAACTGCTCATAGTCTGTAAAGTGGTTATTGATTCATGTTTTCCGCAATAGAAACCATTTTTTAGTTCTTTTTTCAGATCCCAGACACAACTTCCCCTTACCCCATTCTTTATCAACGTGCCGGGGCAGCACTCTTCTCCCTTATCCTGATTGCAATCTGGCCGCCACCGATCTGAATAAATCCTGATATGGGTAGTGACTTGATAACAGGAAACGAATACGTCGGGTATTACGTAAGATGACGGCACCAATTTTTAGCAGTTTTAACCTGATCGTACCGGCTTGAGCATTTTCCAGTTCAGTCCCTTTCAACGCCAAACGACGAATGCTTTCCAGCAATATATAACCCAGACTGGAGAGTAGTAAACGAAACTGGTTAGCCCACCATTCATGTGCACTGGTGCGATCCGCAAACAATCCCAGTTGTTGCTCCTTGATGCGGTTTTCCATATCGCCCCGGGCGCAATACACGGTATCGTAAAGTGCTTGAGCACTGCCCGGTAAATTGGTGACAATAAAGCGTGGATTGGGCCCTTTGTCCGTGACTTCCAGTTTGGCAATGATGTGCCTTTTGGTCGTCCAGGTTTTTGCGCCATACTGTAAATCCATAAAGTCACGCTGTTTTTCCCCGGTGTCATCACAGCGTTGTTCAGCCAGTTTCAATTTCTGCTGGATCATCGCACTAAGGCGTGAATTACGGGTGTAACCCACAATATAGAAAACGTCATTGCGTTCACACCAGCTCAATATTTTTTGTCGGCAGAAACCACCATCAGCACGAAAGATAATGCGTACCTCCGGCCACTGTGCCCGGAGCGCATCCACTAGCAACTTTAAAATGGCACCACTGTGTTTGGCTCCATCCTTGTTGCTCGGGCGCAGGTAACTGATCAGGAGTTGATCACCACAGAAAACGTACAAGGGAAGAAAGCAGTAATGCCGGTAGTAACCGTGATAAAAAGTGTGTTCCTGCTGACCATGTGTCGGGTCGTCAGTCGCATCAAAATCCAGAATGAGTTCTTCTGGAGCTTCTTTGAATGAAGCGATAAATTGATTCACAAATATCTGATGAATATCCACCATCGCCTGCCGGTTACTACGATTCTCAAGTCGACAGAGAGTAGACTGACTGGCCAGGGTATCATCTCGGTTAACGGCTGCTTGTAACGCTGGATCTAATCGAAGCTGCTGGTGATCATTGAGATCTTCATAACCCAGGCAAAGCCCATAGACCCGTTGTTTGATGAGGCTTAATTGAGAGTGTTTCACCTGATCCTGGTCACGCGGGTCATGGAAAATTTGGTTAACTGCTTCGAGTAATCCCAGCTTCTGATCAACCTGACGAAGCAACAGTACACCTCCATCACTGGTAATATCACCGCCAGAAAACTCGGCTTCAATCTTACGTCGTTTTAGGGCTGGAAATGAGAAGGATTGTTGGGTACAGTTTGGCATAGGCGTTTTCTTCTGAAATTCATTGTAAGTATTTGAATTATATCAGGTTCAAAGAAAACGCCTTTTTTATGCATGAAATATTCAGGTTAGCGGGATGTAATAGTGATGAAGACGTAACCGAGGAATTTGATCCGAAAGTAACTTTTCGCTCTGACACTTTTGGTGATGAAGTTTTCTGGACAGATGTATTACGTTGAAATGAAGTGGTCATGACTGTAGATCCCACTACCGCTTTAGCTGTAGGTTTAAAAGTAGACAGTGAAGTATTGCCAGATGGTTTGTTGCAAACTGCTGACCTGACAGACCCTGCCACGACACTTGAGTTACTAAAGCTGGATGCCATTGTCGGAATCAAAGCAATGGTAGATACTAATGGTACTGCTAGTAAATTCGGTGTTACCTGTGCACTGTGTCACTCGACTGTGGATGACTCTGTAGCACTGGGTATTGGTAAACGTCTGGATGGCTGGCCTGCACGTGATCTTGATCCCGGTTTGATTATCTCGCTATCCCCCTACTTTGATGATAAACCTCAATTGCGCACAGAATTACAGTCCTGGGGGAAAGGAAAGTATGATCCATTCTGGAATCAGAATGGCATCAATGATCCTGTATTGATTCCCCCCGCTTATGGCCTGAAAGATGTCTCGCTAGCAACCTATACCGGTGAAGGTGATATTTCATTCTGGAATGCCTATGTAGCAATAACCCAGATGGGTGGGCAGGGGAACTTTAAAAGTGACGAACTGGGGCTGGATATTAAAGCCGATCCTGATCTGGTGACAGCAAAACTTGAAGCTTTAAAATCTATCAGCACAGCCTTCAAGCTCCGGTTCCTGAAGCAGGAAGCTTTGATGTTGCATCTGCAAATCGCGGGAAATTACTATTTGATGGCAAGGCATCCTGTTCAGCTTGTCACAGTGGTGAGAATTTTACCGATGATAAAAGACATAGCCCTGAGCAAACAGGATGTGATCCTGGATATGCACAGCGTGGTAGTCATATTGGCTCTTATAGAACGACGCCATTAAAAGGTGTTGGTTCGCATGCACCTTATTTTCATGATGGAGCACATGCCAGCCTGGAAGCCTTAGTCGAACACTATGACACTGTATTATCAACCGGATTAAGCGCAACAGAAAAAATGGATCTGGTGCAATACCTGAAATCGATATAACAAAATACAGGTCTTGCGTGTTGTCTTCCTGTCGGCAGGAAAAATGCAAGATCTGTAAATCATCAGGATGACATTGTATTTGATAATGAAAAATGGGCACATGAAGTTGAAATTGAACCTTTCAGTATTGCTAAAGCCAGAAAATTCAATTCGGCCAAAATATTTTTAACGATGCAAAAGACGAAACTATTCATACTGAAAATCCCTATAAATTTTCCAGTGATGAATTTATAAAAACTGACATCGAAAGCAGGATTTCAATCTGATACATTATGGATTGATGAAAGCAATTTTCTCAGTGTGCTGTTGTTTTGTGTTAATCCAGCCAACGGGCGCTGTATTAGTTGGTGGTCATTCCAGCGAAGGGGTCGAACTGGCATTTGGGTTAACAGTTAATGGTTTGATTGACCCCAATAAAGTGTGGCGCAAAAGTGGATTACAACTGGGTGATGCCATTGTGCTGACCAAAGCGGTAGGTACTGGAACCTTATTTGCTGCTGAAATTCATGGTGCGCACGACGCATCCTACGCAAAAGTAAGTTTTTCAGACACCTCTTTCAGTTTAAAGAGCTTGAGTGTAGAATTTTAGATGGATTTAACTACACTTAAGTTTAGGTCGTTTTATAACTGCAACATATTGAGTAAACAGGGATGATTAAACGCAAAGATTTCAAACCGAATATTATTGATGTAGAAGCATCAGGTTTTGATCCGCTGAGCTATCCGATAGAAGTCGGTGTGGCACTTGACAATGGGTCTCGATATTCCACTTTGATTCACCCGGTTGAAGAATGGAAGCACTGGGATACGACAGCTGAAAAGTTACACCACATTCAACGGGATACATTGTTGCATCATGGTAAATCTGTAAAAGATGTTGCGCTAAAACTGAATGAATTGTTACATGAAAAAACAGTTTATTCTGATGGTTGGGTGGTTGATAAACCCTGGCTAGAAGTTTTATTTTTTCAGGCTGGTGTCACCCGGACATTTTATATTAGCCCGTTAGAGATGATACTCAGCGAAAGCCAGATGGATCACTGGCATGAAATTAAAAATAAAGTCATTGAGGTATCTACTTCCGAGCGTCATCGAGCCAGTAGTGATGCCTGGGTTATTCAGCAAACGTATATACGAACCTCTGATATTTCAGGCTAAATTTATATGAGTAATGAGCTTGGTGCATAATTCGAGATTGACCATGTTTCCGTATCTTTTCTCAGCATTACTGACCAGGTTCCTGGCAACATCCAGCTTGTCAGCCTCGACTGCCATTTTGGCATAAAAAACAGTTTGGGATAAATCGGCAAGAATAAATTGAGGCCTGACCTGCTGGCATTTTTCAATATAAAACAGGGCTCTGCCGTAGCGCCGCTCCTCATTCAAAATATCGATAATCAGGCGCCCGAAACAAAGTAGAGTTCTTGATGGTCCCCATTTTTGCATGTGATCGAACAGTTCTTCGTAGTATTTATATGATGTTTTGGAAATATCATACCGCTCTAGTAGTAGATATATTGCTTCACTATCCCTGTGGGTTGAAACTGCTTTATAGATTTTACCCATGAAATGATCACGTTCTTTAGCGCTTTCTTCAAAGATCTCCTGTTGTTCGATTTCATTATCAGAGGATTTATTTCCTGCAAAGCTTTTTAGTAAATTTCTTAGGATCACAACTAAACCATTCATTATTCGAGTTAAAGACTGATGAGAAATGTAGCAGCTGCCGATGTAATTAAATAGAAAAAAGTGCATAAATGACTTAATAGTCGAAAAGAGTCCTGTTGATATAGGTCAATGATGAGATTTTATTTCTATCTAGAATATGTTTTCATTTATATTTTGAGGAATAGATCGTGGATCTAGTATGTCCTGCAGGTAATTATCAATCCCTGGTGAAAGCCGTTGATAATGGTGCGAATGCTGTTTATATGGGGCTTAAAAATGAAACCAATGCGCGCCATTTTGCAGGATTAAATTTTTCTGAAAAGCAGATAGGTAAAGCAATTAGTTATGCTCATTCAAAAAACTGTAAAGTTTATTGCGCGATAAATACCTATCCCCGGGAAAGCAAATGGGCGCGCTGGACTAACTCTGTAGATCAGGCGATGGCACTTGGAATAGATACGCTGATTGTCGCAGATATGGGTGTGATGGATTATATTCGTTCAAAATCAGATACCTTTCCCATCCATTTATCAGTTCAGGCTTCATCCACTAATCTGGAATCCCTTAATTTCTATTTTAACAATTTTGGAATTAAACGCGCCGTATTGCCCCGGGTTTTATCATTGGCACAAGTATCAAAACTAGCCAAAACTGCACCGGTAGAAATTGAAGTATTTGGTTTTGGCAGTTTATGCATTATGGCAGAAGGCCGCTGTTACCTGTCATCTTATTTAACCGGAGAGTCACCCAATACACTGGGCGTCTGTTCGCCGGCAGCCTTTGTGCAGTGGGAAGATAAAGGTGAAGTGCTTGAATCTCGCCTGAATGGACTATTGATCGATAAGTTTACAGAAAATGAAAGTGCCGGCTACCCAACTTTATGCAAAGGGCGCTTCGAAGTGAATGGTCATGTTGAACATGCACTGGAAGAACCCACCAGTTTAAACACCATGGATATTCTGCCAGAGCTTATTCAATCAGGAGTGGTGGCTATAAAAGTTGAAGGGCGACAACGAAGCCCGGCCTATGTGGCGACGGTGACCAAAGCCTGGCGTGAAGCTATTGATAGAGTTGAGAATACCGGTGAAAAAGTTTCATCAGATTCCATCAATAAATTAGCCAGTTTGGCGGAAGGCAAACAAACCACCATTGGCGCTTACGAAAGGGATTGGCAATGAAAAAAGTAATCACACATAGAAATTATCTTCCACCCTGCTTCGGCGTTATTTTCGTACTCAAATGGTCACATATTGAATATATGCTCATATTTTCCGTGCAAAAATGCCTTGAATCAGGGCGAAATCTAAATTCTCTGAGTGGTTACTTATGAAAATATCATTAGCAGCTGTGCCCTATTTCTGGTCACAGGAAGACTACTTTTCTTTTTATAAAAAAATAGCTTCAAGCCCTGTAGATATTGTTTATCTTGGTGAAACGGTATGCTCAAAACGACGTACTATGAAGTTTCAGGACTGGCTGGACATTGCAGAACTGTTAACTCAGGCTGGCAAGCAGGTAGTGTTATCAACCCTGACTCTGTTAGAAGCTGATTCTGAATTAAAATATCTGAGTAAAATAGCAAAACAAAAAGATTACCTGATCGAAGCCAATGACATGGCTGCAATTCAGGTCGCAAATGATAATGGAAATGCCTTTGTGGCTGGTACTGCCATCAATGTTTACAACAACCGGGCAATAGATATCCTTAAAAAACAGGGCATGAGTCGCTGGTGTATTCCGGTCGAACTTGGTCAGCAGGATATAGCCCCGATGATAAGTCACTGTCAGTCCCTCGGTATTGAACTCGAATATCGGGTCTTCGGAAGAATGCCACTGGCATACTCGGCACGCTGTTTTACAGCTAGACACCACAAACTTCCTAAAGATGACTGCCAGCTAAAGTGCCTGGATTATGAGCAGGGCTTAAAGGTAAAAACTCAGGAAGGGGATAGCTTTGCGCAGATAAATGGAATCGAAACGCAGTCAGCAAAAGTAAATTACTTATTTGATCGATGGACTGAGCTGAAAGATGCTGGAATCGAAATTCTGAGAATAGTGCCAGTGAGTGCTGTAGATACACTTAAAGCGGTCGATCAATTGGCCGCTATGATGCAGGGAGTTGATGTGAGTAAAGATGCCCTTGTAGGTGATTATGAGTTTTGCAATGGATACTGGTTAGGGATTGAAGGAATGAAATATGTTCCAGTTAAAAACATCACTGAAGTATAGGTAGGGTGCGCCGCGCGCACCAATGTTGTTGCTACTGAAACTCAATGGTGCGCACGGCGAACCCTACAAATATTAAACAAATGCCCTTAACTTATATTGTTCCATCAACGTCAACATAAAGCCCGGAATAACCTCAGGATCAAGTGTATCAATTGTATTCTTAACATGGTGAGCCAGTTCGGTATCACCATTAATCTTTAGCTTACGCTGAAAAAACAATGTGTCCGGATCAACTTCCTGCTGCACGAGGTTAATGGCATTTAGAGTATCGATAGAAAGCGTTGCATCAGATGTGCAGGCCAGATTGTTAAAATGGTTACAGATAATTCTGTTGTGATTAAAACTTAATCCAATAAACAGGTTGGCATCAATAATCTCAACCTGAAGTACACGACCCTCAAGAAATTCAAAATCTCCATCGCCAATCTGTTCAGCAAAAGCATTATTGAGTAGTTTCTCTACCACTAGGTAATTTAATTTCCGTGGCATCCTGGTCGCAATGCTGCTCAGAATCCGTGGTTTGATAAAACGGGACACGACCGGATCAAGCGTTTGCTGTAAATGAGATGTAACTGCTGCAAGACTCATGATAATTCTATTTACTTTTGTGGACCCCGAATAGTAGCCATGATTCCTCCTTTTCAACATGATTTACATCAGGCTACTTTATTAATTACTAATTTAATAATAAAAAATAAAATTGATATAAATCAATTCCAGCAATAAAAACACAATATATAGTAGGTAAGATAAAAACTAATAACAATATATAGTAGTCTAAAAATTACCCAAGAGAATATGAAAATGACAGCTGAACCTGTAACAGATATTATTTCACTACCGCAACGATTGATTAAACGAGATGGTACCGATGTATCGTTTGACAAAAATCGTATAGAAAAAGCACTGGAAAAGGCCGGGCAAGCCACCAGTGAATTTGATAGTTTTGAAGCTCAGTTACTAACACGACAGGTCATAAAAGTATTAAGCCACCGTTATAGCAATCGTCAAATACCAGATATTGAAGCGGTACAGGATGTGGTTGAGCAGGTGCTGATTTCTGCCAATCACATTGAAACAGCCCGTGCTTACATTGTTTATCGCGAGCAACACAACAAACTAAGAGAAGATAAACGTACGCTGGTTGATGTGTCGTCAGCAGTGAATGAATATCTGGATAAATCGGACTGGCGAGTAAGTGCTAATGCCAATCAGGGCTATTCACTGGGTGGCCTGATTCTCAATACGTCGGGCAAGATGATTGCGAATTACTGGCTCAGCCATGTTTACCCTCCTGAGATTGGTGAAGCGCATCGTGAAGGTGATGTTCATATTCATGATCTGGATATGCTCGCAGGTTACTGTGCCGGCTGGTCACTAAGAACCCTGTTGAATGAAGGTCTGAATGGTATTCAGGGCCGAGTCGAGGCAGGCCCACCCAAACACATGTCCTCCGCGGTGGGGCAAATAGTCAACTTCCTCGGTACCTTGCAAAATGAGTGGGCTGGTGCGCAAGCTTTTAGTTCATTCGATACTTACATGGCAGCCTATGTGCGCAAAGATCAATTAAGCTTTGAGCAGGTCCGGCAGCAAATGCAGGAACTGATTTATAACCTGAATGTGCCTTCTCGCTGGGGAACACAAACACCTTTTACCAATCTGACTTTCGACTGGGTTTGTCCGGAAGATTTACAGGATCAGGTGCCTGTCATAGCCGGTGAAGAACAGGATTTTACCTACGGTGATTTGCAGGCTGAAATGGACCTGATCAACCGTGCTTACATCGAAGTGATGATGGCTGGTGATGCCAAGGGTCGTGTTTTTACTTTTCCGATTCCCACCTACAACATCACTGATGATTTTATCTGGGATTCAGAAAATGCAGATCGGCTGTTTGAGATGACGTCGAAATATGGTTTGCCATACTTCCAGAATTTCCTCAACTCAGAACTCAAACCGAATATGATTCGTTCCATGTGTTGCCGCCTGCAACTGGATCTGACTGAATTATTGAAACGCGGCAATGGGCTGTTTGGCTCTGCTGAACAAACTGGATCATTGGGTGTCGTTACCGTGAACTGTGCTCGATTAGGACATCTTTATCAGGGTGATGAAGTTAAGCTGATGGCTCAGCTTGATGATTTACTCAACATTGCCCGTAATAGCCTGGAGATAAAACGTAAGGTTATTCAGCGTCATTTAGATGCAGGGCTGTTCCCCTACAGCAAACGATACCTTGGAACCCTGCGTAATCATTTTTCTACCATCGGGGTAAACGGTATCAATGAAATGATCCGTAACTTTAGTGATGATAAAGAAGATATTACAACTACAGAAGGTAAAGCACTGGCTATTCGTTTACTGGATCATATTCGTGAACGCATGGTCGAATTTCAGGAAGATACCGGCAACATGTATAACCTTGAAGCGACACCTGCCGAAGGCACGACTTACCGATTTGCCAAAGAAGATCTCAAACGTTATCCGGATATATTGCAGGCGGGCACTATTGATCGTCCTTACTACACCAATTCATCACAATTGCCGGTAGGTTATACGGATGATCCATTTGAAGCATTGGAAATGCAGGATGATTTACAACGAAAATATACCGGAGGCACAGTTTTACATTTATACATGAATGAGCGTATTTCGAGCATCGAAGCCTGTAAAAAACTGGTGAAACGATCATTAGGTAATTTCCACCTTCCCTACATCACCATCACACCGACATTCTCAATCTGTCCAGAACATGGTTACCTGAGTGGCGAACATGAATTTTGCCCAAAATGTGATGAAGAATTAATTATTAAGAAACAAATTGAATTAAATAATCCAGAGGATAGTCACTATGCAAGCACCATCAATTAATCTCAAAGAAGAAGAACGTACCCGCTGTGAAGTGTGGACCAGAGTCATGGGGTATCACCGTCCGGTAACTTCATTTAATCCGGGTAAACAGTCTGAGCATGCCGATCGACAATTTTTTAATGAGAAGCCCGCAAGACATTGATAATACGATAGTTGTGGGAGGATTAACCCCGCTCACAACTATCGATTACCCCGGTGAACTGGCTGCTGTTATATTCATGCAAGGCTGCCCCTGGTCTTGCGGATATTGTCAGAACACCGATCTGTTACCTCGCAAAAATGAAAATAATATACCCTGGTCATACGTTTTAGCTTTACTGGAAAAACGTAAAGGTTTACTGGATGCTGTTGTGTTCAGCGGTGGAGAACCCACTTTGCAATCTGGTCTTGAGTCAGCCATCCAACAGGTCAAAGCGATGGGCTTCAAGATAGGTTTGCACACAGCCGGAATTTATCCAGATCGTTTAAAACAAGTTTTACCATTGACTGACTGGGTAGGTCTGGATATGAAATCTGCTAAAGCGGATTATGAAAAAATCACCGGTGTTAAAGATTCTGGAGAAAAAGCCTGGAAAAGTGCCAGAGCCATTATTGATAGTGGAGTGACTTATGAATTTAGAACCACGGTGCATCCCGATATGCTGGATAAACAGCAGCTTTCTACATTGGTTAATGAATTAACCGATCTGGGTGCTGAGAATTATGTAATTCAGCACTGTGTAACAACCAGCTGTCTTGATGAATCAAAGAGAGTGGTCACCTCCCCTAAATTGGAATTAGCTGTTGTAAATCAATTTAGAGATAAATTTTCCAGTTTTGAAATACGAAATTTTTCTTCCAGCTAATTATTCATTCATTACTCCTGTATGCTTACTACAGTAACTTGCAGGAGACTCAAATGAACACAGTAGAATTAGAAAAGTTAAACGAGCAGTTTTTGCTACAGGATGAGCTTTACAGTCTCTGCATAGAATCAGGTGAAGGTGATATCCCTGTCATTAAAGTCATGAATGAACATGCGAGTGCTTTAATAAGTCTGCAGGGTGCTCACGTTTTAAGCTGGATTCCAAAAGGAGAGCAAGAGGTCATCTGGTTATCAGAAGATGCAACCTTTGCAGCAGGTAAATCAATACGTGGAGGCATCCCCGTTTGCTGGCCATGGTTTGGTGCTCATGAATCTAAAACTGAGTTTCCGGCACATGGTTTTGCGCGAACAACATCATGGGAGGTACTCAGCACAGAAGCGTTGGAGAATGGCGGTACCCGTATAATATTCAGCATGCACAGGCAGCCAGAAAATGATCATATGTGGCTGCCTGATACGAGTATTCAGTTTAACCTGACCATTGGCTACAAACTCGAACTGGAACTCATTACCCATAATAATGGCGATAGCGCTGTGACTATTGGCCAGGCACTGCATACATATTTCAATGTGGCCGATGTCAGTGAAGTTTTCTTACACGGCCTGGATCACACCGATTACCTTGATAAGCTAGAAAACTTTAAACGTAAGCGTCAGTTTGGACCGATAGTGATTGAACAGGAAGTTGATAGAGTTTACCTCGATACCTTCAACGACTGTGTCATTGAGGACAAGCAGCTGAAGCGAAATATTATTATAAAAAAAATAGGCAGTCACTCAACCGTGGTGTGGAACCCCTGGCAGGAAACAGCAGAAAAGATGGGAGATCTTGGCTTGCAGGGTTATAAAAAAATGCTGTGCGTGGAAAGCAGTAATGCAGCTGAAGATGTAGTGACTATTGAACCCGGAGATGTTCATGAGCTTTGGGTGCAGTATGAAGTTCAGAAGACAAATTGATGGATAATTAATCATTATTTGCCCATGAGCCGATTAATAGCTATTATTCGGCTCATAATATGATTCGAATATAGGGTGATAATCGAATCACTCTTAATTAATATAGGCGGAATATGTATATCTGGCAGTCAAAAAACTGGCCAAATTTTATTTTTCAACAGGAAAAGCTGGACTATAAACTAGAAGTCGTAACCGGCCTTCAAAAAAAACTGATTGGTAGAGCCAGAGATCTGCCGGAAAATTTAGATCAGCTGGCTGAGATGGATGCGTTAATACAAAATGCATTACAAACTTCTGAAATTGAAGGTGAACATCTTGATGCGGGTTCAGTGCACTCTTCCGTAGCCAGACAACTAGGACTCTCTCAGGCTGGTTTGCCAGTAGCAACAAAGCAGACCGATAACCTGGTTGAAATGCTAAAACAGGCTACTCAATTTGCAGAAATCCCTTTAACTATTGATATGCTAATTGACTGGCAGTCAGCTCTATTTCCACAATCATCATTATATAAAGATACTCTTGTTGGCCAGCTCCGTGGAGATGATCTGATGCAGGTTGTGTCACAACAGGGTGGGCGAGAAATTATTCATTTTGAAGCACCTCCCCGTGAAAGTCTAAATCAACAAATAGACCTGTTTTTAAACTGGTTAAACCAGCCGGGTACGATAAAAGAGGACTCAAAACAGGGTCTGCTTAAAGCTGCTATAGCCCATCTCTGGTTAATAACTCTACACCCTTTTGATGATGGTAATGGTCGAGTGACCAGAGCGGTAACCGATAGAATGCTTGCTAAAGCTGAAAAAACCAGTATTCGATTTTATTCACTCAGTGCCAGTATCGAAGCCAGTCGAAATACCTATTACAATATTTTACAAAAAACACAAAGTTGTGAAACAGAGCTTCAAAAGCAGGCTGATTCATGTATGGATATTACTGAATGGATTGAATGGTTCCTGGATTGTCTGGTACAAGCGCTCCAACAGGGACTGGATAGAATAAAAAGGGTCATAATTAAAGCGAATTTCTGGCAGGTTCATAGCCAGACAGTGCTTATCGAACGACAGGTTAAAGTCTTGAATAGATTACTCGATTTCTCAGGAGAGCAATTTACACAGGGCATTAACGCCAGTAAATATAAAAGTCTGACCAAAATAAGTAAAGCAACCGCAACCAGAGATCTTTCTGACCTTGTTGAAAAGGGCTGTTTAGTTCTATTACCTGCTGGGGGGCGAAGTACAAGGTATGCTATTAACTCAAAAATTGAGTAAAAGTAAAATACATTTAGGCCAAAGAGGACTCAGAAGTCAAAATGAACCACGATATAGAAAATAACATAAAACAACCATCCACCTGGAAGCGCGGAGCATATATTCTGCTGTTCTCCATCTTTTACCAGATGGCAGCAACACTGTTGATTTTGATCATTACTTTTCAGTTTGTGAATAAGCTGGTAACCGGTGATACCAATAAGCAATTTCGTCATCTTAGTCGCAGTATTGCCAGCTACATATATCAGGTGTTTCAGTTTATGAGCTTCAATAGTAATGACATTCCGTACCCCTTTAGCGACTGGCCTGAAGATGAGCTGGATATAGTTGAAAAACCAGCAGGTAGAAAAGCAGAAACAGATGAAGCTATGAAAAAATCTGATCCGGCAGGTGATGCTGACGGGGATTGATTGTATTCAGTCCTTAACTCTGTAATTTCTCAGCTTCTTCATTCCATGTAGGATTATTTAAATCATCTGGGTGAAGTTTATTCTTTTCATAGTCATGCAGGTGCCAGTAGGATTTATCTATAGCACTATTACGGTATTTACTTTTTTTATCATGGTTAAAAGGACACCACCAGTTTTCAACGATCATGACCAGGTAAGCCAGGTAACGGAACAGAGCCACGCTGAGTGGGCAGTAGAGTTTACAGTTAAATAACCAGTACAGGCGGATGACTCTCAGGTTGTACCATTTTGATCCGGTATGATAAACAATCTGATTGCTGTATCGATATCGGTGTGAAATCCATTTGGGTACAAAGTCCCAATAAGATTTTATATTTGTACCGCCTACAAATATTAAGATGCATTCTAACCAGCAGCACACCCAAAATGGCAAAAGACACAGTGGTTACCAGAGGCAGGTAAATCAGTGGCACCCCGATAAAAACTTTCCAACGAGGTTGTTGTAGAAATATATTTCCTATGATTACCCGAGACATTTTATTCCCCTTATTGCGTGATAAATATTACCCGCTAATTCGAGCATGGAGAGTAACAAAATTATTGTGCTTCAGGCACAGCTTTTACCGCTTTAATGGCTTCACTGCCTGTGTTTCATTAAACCAGATATATTCATCGAACTGACGTGGCAATGAGCTGTAAGCGTAATTCTTTTTTAATTCGGTTTCGGGGTCATAGACTACGCCGATTGATCGTTGCAGTCTTTTGGCCAGCAGCTTTTTGCGCGTAATATCAAGCACAGGGTTGCGCAATGGGAGCAGAAAATTATCTGCATCTACACCATGAAATAAATGCCCATAACTATCGCTACCAGAAGGTGGAACCTGCATGACTTCAACCGATCCTCCCCATCTGGATGCCGCTGCCACGGTACCATGGTGGGTGCCGAAACCAATCAAGTAAGCGTTATCTCCAAAGGTTTCACGAACACGTTGACCAAGGTTAAAATCACCATGCGCACTCATCTTTGTTGCGCGGGCATCACCAACATGTAAATTATGTGCCCAGATAATCGCTTTTGATTTTTGACCACGGAAATTCAGAACCTCTAGTAAGGTGTCGAACATATGTTGATCACGTTGATTCCATGACTTGCTACCGGTGTGATACAAGGTTCGGTAATAACGTTCGGCGCTCATTACCAGTCGTGCATTTTGTAAGGCATTAAAAAACTGATGTCCATCCAGATAACTATAGAACTCCTGTTTTTGGAGTAAGTTCTGTAACACTGACAGAACTTCGTATTCACATCCTCTAAATCTACCGGACTGCATAACGCGACTATAGTGCGACGGATCAGCAATCCTCGGTTTCAGGCAGGCATATGACCAACGTGCAACTTCGGCCATCTGTGGGTCAACACCCTGTAAGTAATTGAGCACAGCTTCGATTGAGCCGACCATGTTGTAGATATCCAGCCCATAAAAGCCAGCTGTATTTTCGGCTGAATTAATAGACTGGTTATGATCTTTTAACCACTGAACAAAAGAGGACACTGAATGATTCATCCACATCCATCTCGGAAAACGTGAAAACCCCGGAGTTGAGGAAAAATCGTTGTTTAAAATAGGGTCATGATCTGAGCCGCGGATAAAATGATCGATACTTTCAACATCAGGCCAGTCACCTTCAATCGCAATGATATTAAAACCCTTCTTCTCAATCAGCTCCCGGGTGATACGTGCACGCATGTCATAAAATTCAGCACTTCCGTGTGAAGCTTCTCCCAGTAAAACCAGTCGAGAATCACCAATGCGCTGTAGCAGGCCATCAAGGTTTACGGAATCGATATTGGTAAAATGTTCTGTTGAATTGTAGATAAGCTCAGGCAGTGAAGGGCCAGTCTGTTTGGATGTTTCATCCTGCCATTGGGCTGTAGTAATCAGCGGTAAAAATATTAGCAGCCAAAACAAGGTGGAAGGTTTTTTATACATATTTTTTACCACCTTTCTTGGGGAATACCTGTTCACTTTACAATAAAACTCCTATCCAGCTTTATTATCAAGTATATAGATGAAAATGTTGTCAGATTAAAGACAGGGGTTAGTACCAATGTTCTTAATCAAGGTATTCATGTTATTACATTATTGCTCTATCAGTTTGTAATGAATATATGTCATAAATGATTAATAAGGCTATAATGTAATATATAAGTTACATCAAATGTTCTTTAAGGTGAAATATGGATCCGTTTATAGAGCAAATTGGCTCAAAATTAAAATTAGAACGTAAGGCTCGACAGCAGAATCAAACTGATGCCGCATTAATTTCAGGGTTATCTCGACGGGAAATAAGTGAGATCGAAAACGGTATTTTTCGTGGAAGTATATTGAAGGTACAGGATTACGCTATGTCACTTGGTTTCTCCCTGATGCTGGAGATGAAACGACGTCCAACCTTAGCGGAGTTACCGGGGTTGTTTGATGAAGATTAACACGGATCAGCGTATTCGCCGGATTGATATTAAGGTTGCAGGAGAAGTGTCAGGTCTGCTTGAAAAGAATCCTCAGTTTGATTTCTCCTACCATTCTGACGCAAAGTTATCGGTAGCAGCGGCTATGCCGTTAGAAAAACGTGCTTATCAAAGTGGTGCCTTATTTCCGATATTTGAAATGAATATCCCGGAGGGTTTTATTCGCTACCGCATTACGGAACGGCTACGTAAACAGATACAGGTAGATGAAATGTTGTTTCTGGCATTACAGGGTAACTCAGGAATCGGATGCATTAGCTACGAGACTCAGGGAATCGACCAGGAAAACGTAAGCACAGAAAACCTTGCTGAAATTCTGGCCTGGCAGGGAAGTAATGACCTCTTTGAAGAACTGGTTAATAAATACTTATTACAATCGAGTATCAGTGGAGTACAACCAAAAGTTATGGTGCCGGAAACCACCGGGGTGACAGAAAAATCTGCGTTTATATTACCAACGTTAATTGTTAAAAGCGGTGATGATGAGTTTCCTCAGCTCGCCATCAATGAATATATTTGTATGCGGTTAGCAAAATCCTGTCAGATTGATACACCTGAATTCTGGTTGTCAGACAATCAGCAATTATTTGTGATGCGTCGATTTGATTTAAAAGGCGATGGTAGTTGCCGGGCGATGGAAGATATGGCGGTGTTACAGGGTAAATCGACAAATGATAAATATCGGTCGAGCTATGAATCAATGAGTAAAGTGCTGAGTGTTTACTCCTCAAATATAAAAGATGATCATAAAACCTTATTTAAAATGCTGGTGCATAGTTGCATGGCAGGTAATGGAGATGCGCACTTAAAGAACTATGCCATGTTATACGATAAACTGGATGATATGCGTTTAAGTCCTCTATACGATGTAGTGAATACGCAAATTTATAATCCTGCAGACACTCTGGCACTTGGCCTTGGAAAATCAAAGGAATTTCCTGATCGAAAACGACTTATTGATTTTGGGAAATCTATCAGTGTTAAAAACTGTGAAGATATTATTGATGAAATGGCCGATCAAATTAGAGATGAACTTGAAGAATTGAAAGACTATACAGAGGAGATGACGTTAGATATTAAATCAACGATATTGAATAATATCCATCGATCCACGACCCGGACAGCGATTAAAACCAGAGCAGGTCGACAATATACAAAACATATTTGATATTATTGAGTACAGCTAATTAGTAAAGGAACTGAGATAATATTTTGAGGAATGGGCTCTTTCTAACAGATCCTGATCCGGATATAAAAACACCATTTTAAGTAGTTATATGAACACCTTTCAAAGAGTTTATAGGTATAATTCAATGAGTTATTCTGGTGCGACCCCATGGACTTATATATAAAGTTTCCTTTTGGGGTCTGTAAATCCCCCGGCTTTAACCTGAATAACCGGCTTTCAGCCGTAATTTGAAGCCACCGGCCTATAGCTGGTGGAGTATTCACACAACAGTATCTAGATAAATTATGAACACAATACTGACTGATAAAGAACTCGAATTCCTGGATGATTTTCTACTCAATCGTTGTGATGATGAAATCAATGAGGCTAATAAAGATGAAGGTATTCTCGATGTATCCGAACTTGACGGTTTTTTTACCGCAATAGTCAGTGGCCCGGTAGTTATTCCTCCTTCACAATGGCTGCCAGTCATTTGGGGAGAATTTGAACCGGAATGGGAAAATGAAAAAAATTTTGAAACTGTTTTAAACTTGATGATGCGCCATATGAATACAATTACAGCGACATTGATGAATCAGCCTCAAAGTTTTGAACCGCTTTTTCTGGAACGTGAAGTGGATGGTAAAATATATCCCATCGTTGATGAATGGTGTGAAGGTTATAACCGAGGAGTGGCATTATCCAGAGAACAGTGGAATGTTGATGAATTGAATATGAAAATATTGCTGGCCCCGATTCTGGCCTTTACCGAATCAACCAACTGGGCTGCACACGAGTTTGAAACACCAGAAGAAACCAATAAAATCAGGAAAGCCATTACTCCCAAAGTGCGAGAAATCCATGCTTACTGGTTAGCCCGTAGAAATGAAGCGTCTCCTGTATCTCAACCCTTCAGGCATGAAACACCACCTGTAGGTCGCAATGATCCATGCCACTGTGGCAGCGGGAAAAAATATAAAAAGTGTTGTTTGCATTGAAAGGTGGCTAACTCCTCAAGTATTTAAATTTGAATCCTGCTGTTTTATATATCTAATCAGTGTTATTCTCTATTCGCAAATCCCGAATAGAGAATGCATAGGCATGGTACTTAAACCACAGGACATACTTGTACTACTTAAGCTGGCAGCCATTGGCGATAGAAGCTGGGCCTATAACAGCCTGGCTGTAGAACTGAGTATGAGTCCATCAGAAGTGCATTCGGCAATCAAACGGGCGATATCTGCAAACCTGGCGATACAGAAGCAGGATATGATTACTCCGTCCTATAGAAACCTTGAAGAATTTATAATTCATGGTTTAAGGTATGTATTTGTACCTGAAAGAGGGGGATTGCTAAGAGGCATGCCTACCGGACATGCAGCGGCACCGCTAAAAGAATTCTTTGTCAGGGATGGTGAGCCGCCACCGGTTTGGCCGGATCCTTCGGGTGAAGTACGGGGAATGTCATTTTCACCCTTATACAAATCGGCACCAAAAGCCTCAAGAATAGATTCAGATCTTTATGAATTGCTGGTGCTGGTAGATGCCATTAGGGGTGGTCAGGCAAGAGAGCGTGCTTTTGCAATTGATGAAATTAAAAAACGGCTGGCACAATAAGACAGGGAAAATGGAGAGAAATGGAAAATCCAAATATTGAAATTTTAATGTTTGCTGTTGAACAGTTAGAAGAGCTGGCTGATGAAATGGTATTTATTGGTGGCTGTGCAACAGGTTTACTTATTACCGATCCTGCAGCACCACTCGATTCGAGTAACGAAAGATGTGGATGCCATTGTACAGGTTGCTTCACTGGTAGATTATCATCGGTTATCAGAAAAGTTACGTAAAAAAGGTTTTCAGGAAGATATGAGCGATGGAGCGCCAATTTGTCGTTGGAAAGCAGATAGTGTCATTCTTGATGTGATGCCAACTGACTCGAAAATATTGGGGTTTGGAAATCATTGGTATGTACCAGCCACAAAAAATGCTGTAACGATTCAACTGCCATCGGGCAAGACAATTAAAATGGTTTCAGCTCCCTATTTTTTAATAACCAAGCTTGAAGCCTTTGATGGACGAGGTGCAGGTGATTTCCTGATGAGTCATGATATTGAAGATATCATCACAGTCCTGGACGGCAGGCCAAAAATTATCGATGAAGTTAAAAGCTCCGATGCAAAGCTAGTTAATGAATTGGCCAAACGGTTTTCAATACTGTTAAACAATAATCAATTTGTAGATGCTGTTTATGGACACATGCCAATAGATCCTACAAGTCAGGCACGAGTGCCAAAAATTTTGAAAATGGTTCAACAAATAGCTGAAACTAATTATCAGTAGGTAGTGACTTAGTAAGTTAATTGTAAAGCTTAACTATGAGTATGCTAAAAATAAATACCGCAATAATCTAAAAGGGATGTGCTCTTCCTTCTAGTCCTGCTCCGGGTATAAAAATACCATTTTAAGTAGTTATATGAGTTCCTATCAAAGACTTTAACTGTCTTAATTCAACGACATACGCAGGCTCGATCCCGAAAGTATCCTGGCGTCACCTTTATCCTCAAAATAGCCAACATATATCATTTTTCATAGCCCGTATTTTAGGTAAAGTTATACTATCGATGAGGCTAATAGCCTGTCAGTCAGAGAGGCTAGATAGACTGACCATATAAACACAACTGGAAAGGTGAGGATATGCAGTATATAAACGAACTGGAAGCCACCATTAACGATATGGTGCAAACAGGGCGAGGAATACTCGCCGCTGATGAAAGCGCTCCTACCATCGCAAAACGCTTTAAGGCGATCGATGTGAAATCTACTGAAGAGAACCGCAGAATCTGGCGTAGTGCACTGCTAACGACAAAAGGTCTGGGAGAATACATCAGCGGTACTATCCTGTTCGAAGAAACACTAGTGCAGAAAACAGATGATGGTAAAGCCATTCCAGAAGCTGTATGGGCCGAAAAGATCGTTCCCGGCATCAAGGTCGATAAAGGTAAAGTCCCACTGGCATTGTCACCCGGTGATCTCATCACCCAGGGGCTGGATGGGCTGGCTGAACGCCTGCGTGGTTACAAACAACAGGGCGCACGATTTGCCAAATGGCGCGAAGTCTACAGCATAGAAAATAATGTCCCTTCACAACACGGCATCGAAGCCAATGCAGAAATGTTGGCACGTTATGCCGCCGTGTGTCAGGCAGAGGGGCTGGTACCCATCGTCGAACCGGAAGTACTGATGGATGGCAACCATGATATAGATCGCCATGCCGAAGTTACCGAAGCCGTACAGCATGAAGTATTTTATGCCCTGAACCGGCACAATGTGGTACTCGAACTGATGATACTCAAACCCAACATGGTACTGCCGGGCAAAGACAGGCGCCGTGCATCGCCGGAAGAAGTTGCAGAAGCCACCGTAAAAGTACTACGCCGCACCGTACCAACAGCCATGCCCGGTATAAATTTTCTCTCCGGAGGACAGGGGCCGGAAGAAGCCACCATCAACCTCAATGCCATCAACCAGCAGGCAGTGGATGCACCATGGAACCTGAGCATATCCTACGGACGCGCCCTGCAGCAAACCGCACTGCAAGCCTGGCAGGGTAAAACAGAAAATATCCCGGCGGCAAAACAGGCATTACTAAAACGTGCAAGGTTAAACCACCTGGCCATGCTGGGTGAATATAAAGCAGCGATGGAAACTGATTAGCTTATTAAGAAAACATTAAAACTCGACAAGACCCAAATTGGGGTCTATAGTCCCCAATTTGGGTCTTTTAAGTAAGGTATGCCGTCAATGATAATTGCAGATGCCCTGTTTACAAAATCACAGCAGCGAGTATTAAGTTTATTGTTTGGTAAACCGGATGCCAGCTTTTACACTAATGAGATTGTGCGTCAGGCCAGTATGGGCAGAGGCACAATAACTCGGGAATTAGAAAAACTGGCTTCATCAGGTTTAGTAACGGTGACCAAAGCCGGTAATCAGCGGCATTATCAGGCTAATCAAGAGAGTCCCGTCTATAAAGAATTATCAGGTATTGTTAGAAAAACCTTTGGAATAGCAGATGTACTTAAGCAGGCTCTTCAGCCAGTCATTGAAAAGTTAGAGTTAGCATTTGTTTATGGATCTATTGCAAAAGGAACTGAAACATTCGACAGTGATATTGATTTGATGTTGATCGGAGGCGGGCTTAACTATAATGAAGTTATCGAACTACTAATGCCTGCTGAAGAGTCATTGCAAAGGGATATAAACCCGACACTATTTACTCAGAAAGAGTATCAAAACAGACTTGAAGACGGGCAGAGCTTTCTGCAACGGGTAATGGATCAGCCAAAAATTATGATAAAAGGAGAGATTGATGACACTGGAAAATCTGCTTAAAATAAAGCAACTCAAAAATGAAGCAGCTGATAAAAGGGAGTTTGAAAGATTACTAAAATCTGCAGTCGACCGGCTGAATGATGCTGAGAATAAAACACTGTCATATTCAAGCAAGTTTGATCTGGCTGTCGATCATTTTTGAGAAAATGAGATTAATAATGAAATAAATAGGGCCCAAAGTAACAAGAACTGATTTTGTAAATATGAATGCAATAAATCCCTATTTCTAACAGAGTAGTGGGCTGGAACTCTGTGGAGTGTCATGAAAATTTCTGAATGTTACTACCAGAAGAATGCTAAAGAGTTCTTTCAGGATACAATTCAAGTAGACATGTCTTCTCTACGGGAACGTTTTCTTACCCATGTGCCTCTTAGGGGATGTATTCTTGATGCAGGCTGTGGTTCTGGAAGAGATGCTAAAGCTTTTATAGAAGCCTCTTTTCAGGTCACTGCGTTTGATGCCGCGCCAGCTTTGGCCAAGTTGGCCCAAGTATATTTAGGCCAGGTTGTTGATGTATTGACTTTTAATCAAATAACTTATGAAAAAGAATTTGATGCTGTTTGGGCTTGTGCGAGCCTATTACACGTTCCTAATAAGAGCTTACCTAAAGTATTTTTAAAGTTATTTCGAGCGCTAAAGTCAGGTGGGGTAATGTATGTTTCATTTAAGTATGGTAGTGGAGAGGTGGAACATAATGGGCGACGATTCACTAATATGAATGAAGGTGACTTTTCACGGTTGTTAGAAGGTATAGGTGTATTTAAACTCATGGATACCTGGGTTAGCAATGATCGTCGTCCTGATCGAGATGACGAAAAATGGTTTAATGCATTGCTAATTTCTACGGGGGATGTATGCCACAGTGCTTGAGTACCGGGGGAGAGTCTGACCCCTTTCTCACGAAGGTTTTGTCGTCGATTCATCAGGCCGATGAAATAGAGTTGGCGGTATCATTTATTAAAAGCAGTGGGTTGGAGCTGATTTTTTCTGCACTAAGTGATGCAGTAACAATTCGTGGTGCTCGATTAACTGTGTTGACTAGCGATTATCTGGATGTCACTGATCCTCAAGCACTACGTAAGCTAATGTTATTGGCTGAACGTGGTGCTGATATTCGTCTGTTTCAAGCAGGTTATTCACGGAGCTTCCATCTTAAAGCCTATATCTTTTTTCGAAATCGTAATGGTGAGATTCTCGACGGTACGGCATTTATAGGTTCCAGTAATATCAGCAATGCTGCATTAACGGATGGGATTGAATGGAATTATGGCGTAGGGTTTTCAGAGAACAAGGAGGGGCAGCAAGTCAGGCATTTCAATGAGATTCGTGAGGAATATAAGTTATTGCTTAATCAGCCACAGGTGATTTCACTAGAATATGATTGGATAGATACCTATGAGAAGCGCCGTAAGGTAACTCGTTTTCCCGTTGCACCGGGTAGCGATGATCCCGAAATTTCTGCCCCAGATCCCAATGAAGTGCAAATTGAGGCTTTACAAGCTTTAGTAGATACACGTGAAGCGGGTTATCAACGTGGTTTGGTAGTGATGGCAACTGGTTTGGGTAAAACCTATCTTGCTGCCTTTGATACAAAACAGACTTGTGCAAAACGTATTTTGTTTGTGGCGCACCGGGAAGAAATACTATTGCAAGCTGAAGCAACTTTTCAGCGCATCCATCCTCAAGCAAAAGTAGGCCAATACACCGGTACGTGTAAGGAGACCCAAGTGGACATGATTTTTGCCTCTGTACAGACCTTGGGGCAATCACATCATCTCGAAAAATTTCCACTGGATCACTTTGATTACTTGATCGTTGATGAATTTCACCATGCCGCAGCACCTACTTACCGACAAATACTGGCTCATTTTCGTCCGCAATTTCTTCTCGGGCTTACTGCAACACCCGAGCGTACTGACCAGTCTGATATTCTGAGTCTTTGTGATGATAACTTGGTTTATACCTGCAATTTATTTGATGGTGTTGATGAAGAATTGTTATGTCCATTCTCTTACTATGGTATTTATGATGAGACAGTTAATTACGAAGCTATCCCTTGGCGTAACAGCCGTTTTGATCCTTCTTCGTTGTCCAATAAATTAGCGACGCTGGCCCGTGCCAAACATGCTTTAAATCAATGGCGTGAAAAAGCACAGCAAAAAACGCTCGCATTCTGTGTGTCGAAAAAACATGCTGACTTTATGGCAGATCGATTTCAGCGTGAAGGTATACGGGCAGTGGCGGTTTATGGTGGCTCTGGGACTGATAGAAGCGATGCACTAGAACGATTGAAACAGGGAGAGCTGCAAGTTATTTTTTCTGTGGACTTATTCAATGAGGGTGTTGATCTACCAGCCATCGATACTGTAATGATGTTGCGTCCCACCGAGTCGAAAGTACTTTTTTTACAGCAACTGGGTCGTGGTTTACGGATGCATCAACAAAAGGAACGACTGGTGGTGCTGGATTTTATTGGCAACCATAAAGGTTTTCTTAACAAACCCCAGGCGTTGTTTGGTGTGGCTGGAAACTATCGTGCACTGGTGGCATTTTCCAAGAGGGTTAAAAATAAGGATTTAGAGTTACCGGCTGGTTGTTATGTAAACTACGATCTTGAGATCATTGACTTTCTGTCTGGATTGGCTGGTGATGGACCTTCACGCGAATACCAGACTCTCAAAGATTCATTGGGTCGCCGCCCCACACTGACCGAGTTTTATCACAGTGGCGCCAGCTTACAAAAACTTCGCCAGCAACATGATAACTGGTGGGGTCTGGTACGAGATGAAGAGGATCTTAGTGATATTGAATTGGCTTGCCTAGATTTCCATGAGGATTTTTTTCGGGAGGTGGAGGTCACTACCATGATAAAATCTTTCAAGGCGGTGTTATTGGAGTCTCTTTTAGCAAATGATGGATTTCGTAAACCACCAAAATTGGAGGTATTAGCCGATCAGGCTCTTGAGGCTTTTCGCCGCCGCCGTCATTTCATTTCAGACGTGCGTAAAGATCTTCAGAATTTGGATACCGTCGACAAAAATAAATGGATTAGTTATTGGAAAGGAAATCCAGTCAATGCATGGACGGGGGGCAACAAGAAAAAAAATGTAAGCCAATGGTTTGAGCTTACTAGCGGATACTTTAAACCGACATTTATCCTGCAGGACAATATCGCTGATATTTTTCATACAATGCTACAGGAGTTGGTCGATTACCGGTTTGCCGCTTATGAACCACGTTTACAAAAAGAAGGAAGTGATAGCAGCAAAGTACTACCATTTTCTAATTCAGGAGAGGATGGCAAAACCGAGCTGCCTTACTTCCCTGATTTGCGTATAGCCTGTGGATATTTTCGTGAGGGCAGGGCTGATGTTGATGAATATCGAAAAGTTGGTGCAGAACACGGAAATCTTGATCCAGCGCGACATTTTATTGCACGTGCTATAGGAGATTCGATGAATGGCGGCCGTCAACCAGTCCATGATGGTGACTATTTGCTTTTAGAACACCTGGGTTCAAATCACGCAGGTTCAATTACGGGATCAAAGCTAGTGATTGAACGCCAGAGTGCTGGTGGCGATGATCAATATGTATTGCGTCTTGTCACGAAAACACCTGAAGGTAAGTATATATTAAAAGCGACTAATCCAGATTATCCAGATTATGAAGCGGATGATGATATGCGCACATTGGCTCGATTACGCGATATTCTAGACCCACTTGAAGTGGCGCAAGGACAAGAGTTTATGCGAGAAGAAATTCCTGAATTATTCGATGAAGAGTTTAACCCCGGGAACTGGCATAGCGGCCATGTTGTTCTTAAAAACAAGCAGGCGCACATTCTATTAGTCACTTTGAACAAACAGGGTAAAGCCAGTGAGCATCGTTATCATGATTATTTTATTGATGAGAACCACTTTCATTGGCAAAGTCAAAATAGTACGACCCCGCTAAATAAACGCGGTAAAGAATTGATTGAGCATGAAAATCGAGGTATTACAGTTCACTTATTTGTGCGTGAAAATAAGTTGGCCGCAGGCAAAGCAGCACCTTTCACCTACTATGGCTCAGCGAGGTATCAGGAGCATAAGGGGAGTGCACCCATGAGTGTGATATGGGAACTTGGGGAGTAAATTATATGAATTTAGAAAATAATCTAGAGAATTATAATTCACTTTGAATAATGGCTTATACAAACAGATAAAGCTGCGTGTCCAGTCAAAAGTTATGCAGGACTAAAACTCTATGAAAAAAGATTCATATTCAAAATACATTCACTCAATAAATACTGAAGGAAGTAATAAGGCATCATCATATGTTAAGGCCCTGGACTGGCTATGTAAGATGCTTGAGGTTGAGCCATTTACTTTCGATGATTGTAAAAATGTCTGGAACATTAATTCAGTCGACCGTTTGCAGCAATTGTATGAACGAGTTTTAATTGAAAAACATAAGGGGAACTCAAGTGCTTGGGATATTGATGGTATTCCTAAAAGTTATTTACGAGATGGTTTTTGTTCTGCTGCATTAAGAAGTTATCAGGAATTTTTAGTTGAAAATAATTTTGAGCAGAAAATAGTTGGAATTTTTGAAAATCATGTAGGAGATGAGTCAGAATTACAGAACAAGTTTAAGAGCGATTTGAATTTTCCTGATTTTTTAATTGAAGGTCTTGATGAAAAGCAGGGGCTTGATGTGACTCGTTCTCTTAGAGTTCGAGTTAATCAAAATATTTTCAGGAAAATAATTTTACGGGTTTATAATCAAATATGCTGTATTTCTGGTTTAAATATTCCAGAGATAAATCGAGCTAGCCATATTATTCCATGGGCTGAAGATAACACTAAAAGACTAGAACCTCAAAATGGACTTTGTTTGTCGGCTACCTATGATGCTGCATTTGATAGAAACCTAATTAGCCTCGATGATGATTATCGACTTTTAATTTCAAAAAATATTAAAGACTATGGTACAAATGAAGTGGTGAATAATTATTTTATTTGCAAAGAGGGTATGAAGATTTCATTGCCGGAAAGTTACAAGCCCAATAAAGATTACCTAGCAACACACCGTGAAAATTGTGAGTTTTAGCAATATACGTGCTCCACTAATGACATCTGTTTAATTTTTATAAATACGCTAAATCGGAGGCTGAATGTTATGAATGGCTATTTCGTTATGGAATACCTCTATCGAGATGCAGATAATTTTAAAGCCTTCGGTGAGATACTAGTATCCGGTGATGTAGCAGAAGATTACATTACCGAGATTGAATCATACCTTTATGCTGGTGAGCTATTTGTCGCAGAACAGGTCAATATGCCAACTTTATATTCACTGCTCTGGAAGTACAGTAATGGACCGACTATTGCTGATCATGCTTTTCATGAATTTTCATCAATAAGGTTTGCTACCGAATCTGAAATAGAATCACTGGATGTATGGGGAGAAACATCTGTATTGTTAGATACTTTTCGTACTGCCTGCCAACAATCATGGGATTGTTCTCAATCTGTGCATTGTGCTGTATTTTCATATGCCTAATTGTTTTTCAAATGACAAGATTGCCTTATAAAATATTTGGAACTGCTGATTAATTTGTAATACAAAACTTGACGATACTCATCTTTGTAGCGACACTTGTCCCAGGTCCCGGGACTTAGGACAAAATAGGTATAAGATTATGAAAGGTCAAGATATAGGCTTACTGTTAAAGCTGGCTTGTCTGCAAAAGAAAGAGCAGGGTAATTCTCCTGTTTATACTTCCGATAGTTGGGAGGACTGGAGTGTGGATGAGAGTAATGAGCCTGTAAAAGTTGAGGATGCTCCCGGGTATTATCATCAATATACCGTGCGAGCTTTAGCTCAGTTGACTGGTATCAGTAAGTCTCAGATAAATTTATCGTTACAAAGAAGCTTCGATTCGGGTCTGGCAATTCGAGATCGAAAAATTGATGTTCCTCGCGCAAACATTAGAGCATTATCTGAATTTATAGTTTATGGCTTACGTTATGTGTTTCCGGTAAAGCCTGGTGCTGTAACTCGAGGCATATCAACCTCTTTAGCAGCACCAGTGCTAGAAGGTAAGCTTTCTAGTGCAGGCGAATTACCGCCTGTATGGTCCGATGCTAAAGGAAATACCAGAGGGCAGGTGATAGAGCCGTTATTTAAGTCGGTACCTTATGCGGTCAGGCTGGATGCGGAACTTTATGCCTTGCTGGCATTAGTTGATGCGATAAGAGTAGGGCAGTCTCGTGAGCGCAATTTAGCGATTAAACTGTTGAGTGAGCATTTGGAGGTCCTTCAATGAAGAATGCCGATATACATAAGGATATGTTGATTCGAGTTGCCGAAGGGCTTGGTGAGGAACTGCTTCCTAAATTTGTTTTTGTTGGAGGGTGTACGACGGCATTGTTGGTAACGGATGAATTTACCCGTGAACAGGTAAAGTCACCGAAAATTAGTTTACTGAGCACCTATTTTCAGAATGATGTTTCATATTTTCTAAAATAGAATAAAGGGGTATGATATTCAATATGAATCCTTTAATTGTAAAATACAGGCAGCAGATTTTGAAAATCGCTCATGATAATGGTGTGCGTAATGTTCGAATATTTGGGTCTATGTCTCGCAATGATGCTAATGAGCAAAGTGATGTGGATTTACTGGTAGAGCTTGAGGAAGGTAAATCAGGATTTGCTCTGGGTGGTTTTTTGGAAGATGTTTCTAATCTGGTACATCGTAAAGTTGATGTGGTCACTGAAAAATCATTGCACCCTGCTATTTATGATAAGGTGATGAGTGAAGCAAAAATCTTATGAATGAAAAGGATGATAATATCTATATCGAGCATATGCTCGATTCTATTCTACGAATTTATGAGTACGTAGAAACCAAAGAGGATTTTTATCAGTCTCATTTAATACAGGATGCTGTGATTCGCAATTTACAGGTTATGGCTGAGTCCAGTCAACGACTATCACCTGATATAAAAAAGCAATATCCTGAAATTCCATGGAAAAATATTTCAGGTTTTAGAAACATACTGGTGCATGATTATTTGGGAGTGGATCTGGATATGATATGGAGTGTAGTTGATCAGGAGTTACATAAAATGGAATTGGTGTTGACAGAGGCAATGCTTCCATAATCTGGCTTACTGCTATTATTCATGGCTGTTGGTTAACCTGTTACTCAGTTCTTCAAGATTTATCATCAAATATCCTAACCTCGTCTTCATCTTCATCATCTTCCCAGCTATATTTTTTCTCAGGCGTGTAGGGATCGTAGTTTCTGAGCAGTACGGCCAGAACTATGCCGATCACGGCACCAAAGAAGTGACTTTCAAAGGATATGTCCGGTTTACTCGGGAAGATGCCCCAAAAACCGAAAGGTCAGAGTCACTAAATATACTACAGCTAAAGTGCGAACCTGGAGCAGAGGTCTCCCTTTTTCTGTTCACCAGGTAAAGGCTCTTTCATCAATGACTTAATGGCTTTATCCAGGTCGCTCTTTTGATTGGCATGGAATTTTTAACGGCTTTATTAAATGTTGGTGTAGTTACTGAAAATCGTGCATCCGGCAATTCAAGATAAGATATTCTGGTCCTCATTCTCAACCTTCAAATATTTTTGTTATATCTGTGTAATTAATAACCTCATACTGATCAGAAGAAGGCAGAAATTCACCCGAATAGATAACAAATCCCCTGGTTTTTTTATTCGTTAAAGTTAGAAATTTCTTAATGCCTTTACTGAAAGCACTATGAAAAGTTGAAGATGATTTTATCTCGACAGGAATCAGCAGAGCAGCTTTTTTATAGATGAGATCAACTTCAAACCCGTTGGAGTCTCTAAAAAAGTAGATATTTTGTGATAGCCCCCTGTTTAATCTATTTTTTAGAATTTCAAGTATCACCAGATTTTCAAAAATATTTCCAATTAACGGATCACGTGAGACGACTGATGGAGAATCTATATCCAGTAAGTAAGCTAACAATCCTGTGTCTGTAAAATATACTTTCGGTGATTTTATAACTCTTTTACCAAAGTTTTCAAAATAGGGTTCAAGTTTAAAAATTATAAAAGATGCTTCTAAAATCGAAAGCCATTCTCTGAGTGTTGTACTGCTTGCACCTACATCGTTTGCCAATGAATTCAGGTTGAGTATTTGCCCGACTCTTCCGGCCAAAAGTTTTAAAAATTTTTCGAATATTGAGATATTTTTTAAGTTTATAAGTTGTCTGATATCTCTTTCGATATAGGTTTTGTAATAATTTGAATAAGCTCTGGTCGGATTTAAATTGTCATTATAAACTCGAGGGAAAAACCCCTGATAGATAAATTCATCTTTTGATTTCAGCTGTTTTACACTCAGGACTTCTGCGATTGTTAAAGGTAAAAGCGTTAGAATTGCGGTTCTGCCGGCTAAAGATTGAGTGATATCGGCATTAAGTTTTAACTGCTGTGATCCGGTTAAAATGAAGCGTCCTTTAGCGTTATCTTCATCGACCAGGGTTTGAATATATGAAAGTAGCTCGGGTACTCTCTGAATTTCATCGAAGATAACATTATGGCTATAAGTTTTCAGGAAAGCTCTGGGGTCTTCGGTAGCATAGTTCCGAATATCAGGCTCTTCCAGAGAGCAATACTGGTGATCTGGAAAAGTTGATTTTGCCAGCGTTGTTTTACCTGACTGTCTTGGCCCGAGAATGGTTACTACAGGGTATTCACTGGCGGCAAGCACCAGTTCAGCGGTGATTTCTCTTTTAATCATTGGGTTATATTAAACTTGAATTATGTATTATTCAAGTTTGAGATTGTTATTACATAAATTTAATTTTTTATTGTTAGCTGTTTTTTGGATGGACAGTCAACAATCCTGGAGTTGTTATCGATCTGTGTAATTTCCTGTATAAGCCTCAAGATTCATCATCAAATATAGATACATCATCTTCGTCTTCATCATCTTCCCAGCTATACTTTTTCTCAGCTGTGTAGGGATCGTAGTTTCTGAGCAGTATGGCCAGAACTATGCCGATCACAGCACCAAAGAAGTGGCTTTCAAAGGATATGTCCGGTTTACTCGGGAAGATTCCCCAGATCATGCCGCCGTATAGAAAGAATACGAACATGGACAATACACTTGCCCGTCTGTCCCAGCGAATAGCGCCAATGGCAAAAACGAAGAACATAAAACCAAATGTCAGGACGCTGGCACCGATATGATAAGACTGTCGTGCAAAAAGCCAGACACCCAGTTCGGTACCGATGTATACGGCGGGACATCAATTTTTGCTGATTTCGGGTAACCGTAAGTCGAGCGGTTTAAGCCTTTCTGTTTGTTTTAGTTTTATTATGCAGTTCTTTAAGGAATTCAGGTGCTAAGTCTGCACCATTTGGCCATACCACTGTTTCAAGTTCTGGGTCGATAAATACTTTTGAAAATACACTAATATCTTTTAATGGTTCAAATACAGGGCCATTTAATGAATGTATTAAATCAACTTCACCCGATGAACCATCGTCAAATGAAATCCATATTTTAAAGTCTGAAACATGTTTTACTGATTTAATATGAAGCATACTATTACTCTAATAGTGCGATATAATTAAATCGTATACCATCGTTTGATGATGTCAATTTTACCGTATAATTTGGATAAACAGATACTACAGTTTGTTAACTGAAAAATTTTGCTTTTAATTTTTCAGTTAAACCTACGATTCATCATCCTCGTCTTCGTCGTCCTCATTTTCCCAGCTATATTTTTTCTCAGGTGAGTAGAGGTCGTAGTTTCTGAGCAGTATGGCCAGAACTATGCCGATCACGGCGCCAAAGAAGTGACTTTCAAAGGATATGTCCGGTTTACTCGGGAAGATGCCCCAGATCATGCCGCCGTATAGAAAGAATACGAGCATGGACAGGACACTCGCCCGTCTGTCCCAGCGAATGACACCAATGGTAAAAACGAAGAACATAAAACCAAATGTCAGGCCGCTGATGCCGATATGATAAGACTGTCGTGCAAAAAGCCAGACACCCAGACCGGTTCCGATGTATACGGCTGGGACTACGATTTTTGCTGATTTCGGGTAACCGTATAACAGTGCTGTGCCCAGTATGAGAAGAGGTGCCGTGTTGGCGAGCAGGTGTGAGAATGAGCTATGAATTAATGGTGCCCAGAGAATAGCGGCTAGTCCGCTCATCTGGCCAGGGTAAATACCATATTTGAAGAGTTCGATGCCAGAGAATGACTCGATAATCTTTATCAGCCACAGGGCTAGCGTGAATGATGCCACGATAGAAAAAGACCGCTTCAGGTGAAGGACGTCTTTATGTGGATTACTTAGAACTCGAGGTATTGAGAGCATGGCATCAGTAGTCGATGGTGTAGATGTTTTGCTTCAGGTCTGAGTAAATGCATACCATGTATCTGAGGACAGATAAAAGTTATTCAACCATTAATGAATGTAGTGTTGCAGTAATTGTGTTCGAATATTTTTTGAAAGGGGGAATATCTCAATAACCTGTGGTACAGAGGCGGGACTAAAGTTCCACAATGTGCGGAAATCATGTTTCAGCTTTATATCTGCCGTGGATTATCTGGAAGCTACCTTTCAATTCAGAGCGTTACAGAATTCAATTTGGAGTATTATCTTTGGTTATATTAGAAACAGGGCTAAAATGACTTTTTCGTACTAGACCATGGATGGTCGTAGGTAGCAATGTAGGAGCTATTGCCGAGTTGATTAATCTGAAGTCAGACAGGTTCCTGGAATCTATACGAATACTTCTAATAATATGAGCACAAACAATGACATATACTTTCCCTGGTTCTAAGGCCTTACCCATTAAAATGGAGGCACTGATAGAAGATTCAGTTGCACATATAATCAAATATGAAGACCCACAACGTTTTATCAGTTGGCTAAGAGATAGTATTTATAACTATTATACTGGCCCTGATAAGCGACAGGGCACGATGTTCGATACCATTGAAAATCTGCCTTTAGGCGATGTTGCTGTCGATCCGGATAGTTTGAATAAAATTGCGGTTAATCTGGCCTTAGTCATCTGGAATGGAATACCACTGCCATCCAACCATTTCAGGCCGCAACCGATGCCATTACCGCGTCGTAATGAACCCTGCCATTGCGGTTCTGGGAAAAAATACAAGCAATGTTGTGCAGCAATGCCTTCTATGCAGGCGTTGAGCCCTGATTCACTCTGGCCGTTGATTTTTTCACAACTGGATAAAACGATAGCGGCTCAGGCTATCCGTGAAAATCATGTACCGACTGAAGCATTGGCCGTGATTGCAAGTGACTATATGAATTCAGGTCAGCCTAAAAAAGCAGTCACCATTTTATCCCCGTTATTTGAAGGTAAGATCCGTAAGACTAAAGATGATGCTGAATTTGCGCTGACGATACTGTGTAACGCTTATGATGACCTTGTCTATCAGAAGAAAAAAATGGATTTACTGCAAACCATACTGGATACAGTCTCTAAATCTCCACTACGCTCAGGTGCATGGCAACGGCTGGCAACGATTCGCATGGATGACGGTGATGTGGCAGGTGCCTGGCAGGCGTTTAAACATGCTCAACGTGACGATCCGCAGTCATTGAGTTTGGGTTTGCTGGAAGTGCAGATTTTGACAACTCAGGGACATATTGAAAAGGCAAAACAGCGTGCGGATTTCTGGGTTCGACAAATGCGCCGGTCCGGTGTATCTGATGACGAACCACAGCTTAATTTTCTGATTGAAGTGGCTGCCAACCCTGTTGAAGCCTTTGCAGAAGTGGGTATGGAAATGGTTGATGATGCCGGTCTTTTATTGAAACAGTGGCTGGAGATGGCTCAAAAAAGGCCCTTGCCGCATTACACTATTAATAATCAGCCGGGGATGATGAGTCCGGGTGAGGGTGAAGATGATATGGATGTTATTCGTCAAAGCCTTTTATCCCAGGGGCTGGAAAAAGAAAATGTAGAGATGGCTATTAAAAGTATGCAGGGCCAGCTGGATGATTTATCTGGCAGTGATGAAAGTGAATTTCCATTTGATGATGAACCAGAGCCTTCTTCCAATGATTTTTACCTGCAAACACCTGCAGATATTGAAGCCCTGGAGCAGGAATGGCACCGTGTTTTCCCGGTTAAGAAGCCATTTTCAACCCAGGACATGCCGTTTGATGATGCTGATCCCTGGGATGTATATACCGAACTGGACTGGGCTAACTGGTTAAATGATCATCCACAGGCCTTCGACAGTCTGGATATACTGGATGATCTGGCGACAGCACTGGTTTTATACCCGCAATTTGGTGCTGATTGGGTTTTTGAGTTGTTAATGGCTCCTGTTTTACAGCGAAGTGAGAGTATTCTTGACAAAACCATGGCGAGTGAGGGTGTAGCAGAACTTCCCTGGATTATAGAGACAAACCGGCCAGCTCTTCGCTCTCTGGTTCGTCTTGGAAACATGGCTATGGTGAAGGGAGATTCTGATAAAGTAATTCACTATGCAAATAAATTACTGAGTATTAATCCGAATGATAACCATGGTAATCGAATGTTCAGAATGAACCAGTTAATTTCTGAGGGGTGTAATGAAGAAGCACTAAAGCTTGCTGATCAATTCCCTGAAGATTTGAACCCTGAAGTAGCTTTTGGAAAGATACTTGCTTTGTACCGTCTGGACAGAAAGAAAGAAGCGGTTCAGGAAGTGGGTGAAGTCCTTGAATTTCTAGACAAAGTACCACGTTATCTTATTGCTAAAAGAATAAAAAAACCAAAGCTTAATGAGCAAAGCGTTATGGTAGGTGGTGACGATCAGGCCTGGTACTACCGTGAGGAGATGCGTGATGAATGGTTAAATACTCCGGGAGCTCTGGAGTGGTTAAAGAATGCGGAAAAAGTTTTTAGTTGAGTAGCGTTTTAACAGAGGTTGACCCATGAAAATATCAGCAAAACAGGTAGAAATTAACTGTCTAGAATCCGAAGTCTATGGTCGCCTGTTATCACTGGATAGCAGTCATATTCTGGAGTTAGGTTGTGGCAGTGCGGATATAACGCGTGACATTGCAACATCTGGAATAAATCGAAGAATTACGGCATTGGAAGTTGATGAAATTGCTCATCAAAAAAATCTACAGATTACCGATCTACCGAATGTGACTTTTGGTCTTTCCGGCGCCCAGGATATACCGTTGGCTGATGAGTCAGTCGATGTGGTGTTTATGTTCAAATCTTTGCATCATGTGCCGCTTGATTTAATGGAAGTATCGATGCAGGAAATTAATCGCGTGTTAAAGCCCGGTGGTCTGGCCTATATTTCTGAACCGGTTTTTGCCGGAGAGTTTAACGAATTATTACGTTTGTTTCATGATGAGCAGGTAGTTCGTGAAGCGGCCTTTAATACAGTCAAAAAAGTAGTTGATGAGGGTTTGTTCAGTCTGGTCGATGAAGTGTTTTTTAATACGCCGTTACATTATGAGAATTTTGCTGCATTTGAAAATGACTCGATAAAAGTTACCTATGGTGATTATCGGATGGATTATGATTTGTTCAACAGGGTTAAGGATCAGTTTGAACAGCACATGGGTGATGATGGTGTGCATTTTTTACATCCCATACGTGTCGATTTATTGCAGAAGTAATATGAGAGTTATGAATGAATAAGCTATTAAGCGAATGGCAGCCCTCAGAATCTGCAATGGATCTGATCAGGTTAAATGGTATTAACGATGAGCAAATAGAGAAATCTCTTGCTTATTTAAAGAGCCAGAGTGAGCTGGTGGATATTGATGATGTTGACGGATACGATAACTGGAATGCATTTTTTATTATGTTTTGCATCAAAGCCGGTAATCAGTAAATAAAAAGTACAAACGTATTTCTTGAAATAATTTAATGATATTTCTATGAATACTTATTGTTTAACTGCAGCAATGACTGAAATTTCAACCAGCAGTTCCGGGCGAGCCAGACTGGCTTCAACACAGGCGCGCGCAGGGGAATGACCTTCGATAACCCATGCATCCCAGACCTTATTCATTTGAGCGAAGTCTTTCATGCTTTTGATGTAAATAGTTGCGGATAAAATATGCTCTCGGTCACTGCCGGACTGTATGAGTAAGTCATCCACTTTTTCCAGCATAGTGTGAGTTTGTTCTTCGATACCGGTATCAGCATCTTTGGCAACCTGCCCACACAAATAAATAGTATCATTATGAATCACAATTTTGCTCATGCGACGGCGTTCTGTACCTAAACGGGTAATATTCATATGGGGTTCTCTTTTGAAATAACTTTTTAACTGTTTCTAGCGATTAATGACTACAGTTTTTACTATTATAAAATTTATTCGAGTTAAGATAAAATATTATTTAGAGCTTTAAAAGCTGAATATGCATGGAAATAGTTTAAAAATGGCAAGTGAAACAAATGCTAAAAATGTTATTGTGCAGGATTTTGAAACCACAGGCCTATCACTGGCTTATGGTGACAGAGCCATTGAAATTGGTGCTGTAAATTAGTGGATGGAGAGCTGGTTGAACGATTTCAGCAGTTGATGTATCCGGATAGCCGTATTGATCAATTTTATTGAGAGTTATACCTGTATTAGCAAGTGCTCACACCCTACGATACTTTGTTATGACGCATTTAACTTATAAAATTCATAACACTCAGTTTCCCTGCCTCTGACGACGCGTTTTCCAGTCAATACGCCGTGTGTCTCCGTCACAACAGTGTGCTGGCCTTGCTGGTGATAGTCATCATGAGAATAGATCACTACCCAGTCGTGGTTGAGATTGAGTTTATGTGCACGTTCTGTGTTTGAGTACATAACCGTGAAATGCCAGCGGCTACGAGTGCTGTGTAAAACAGGTAACCAGGCTTTGTGTTCAGGGTTGAAACGTTTCGGAGTGATGATGGGCAGTTTCTTTGCTTTAGCCTTGTTTCGATATTCGGCATCCACTTTTAATAGTAAATCTATGTCGGGAGGATTGTCTGAATGTTGTGCATTTGATAACTGATGGCGGTTATCACCGAAGTGCTTTAATAACCAGTCTTTGATGGCTTCCTTGCGTTTTGCTCCAAGACCTTCGACTTTATCCAGCTGGCCGTTGTGAGCGGCATTTTCCAGTGATTCAAAGGTGTCGACGTGTAGTGTGTGATAAATACGTTCCGCAAGGATTCTGCCGACTGTGGGTATGGATCGAAATAATCTGACGGGGTCTGATGCGCCATGCAAATGTTCCAGCCTGGTCATTCGGCCAAGTGCAACGTATTCGTAAATTGAGCGAGATATACCTGCGCCAATAGTCGGTAGCTCGACTAACCCTTTTATGCCTTTTTGCTGTATCAGACTGTCAACATCTTCATTCAGGTTTTCCATAGTAGTGGCAGCATGGTGATATGCCTGGGAACGAAACGGGTTAGCATGTTGCACTTCAAGAAGAGATGCTATTTCACGTAACTTGTCAGCAATTTCTTTATTAAGCGGGCTCATGTTTTCCCTGAAATTTAAGTTTATGTTTCTCTAATCCGGTTGCAGAAAATCGTTAAGTTCTAAAAAATTTTATGTTGGTTTGATTTAACATAATGACTGATTTTGCCGGGCTATTTTTATGCCGTTCCTCCAGGCTAAAACATACAGCATGACCGCACATAACATAACCCCGTTAAAACCAATTTCTATGGCTAGTAGCACGGCCAGTATTGCGCTCAGCACAGAGGCGCAACCGTTGATGGCCCATGCCCAGGGTATTAGATGTGGCGTGCTTTGTTGCATGGCGGCAAGGCCCAGTGAGAAAGGCATGCCCATGGCGAATGCAAGCGGAGCAGATAGTATGAAAGCTGAGAGTATCCTTACACTTTCAGGCAACACCATTATCGAGTTGCTGATGAGCGGCAATAATACAATGTAAATCACCGTGATCAGTCCGATCAGTAAAATTGAACGATGTAATAAAGCGGGTATGACTGTAGCTGTTTCTGTCCTCAAGCGGTATTGAACATAAAGGCTGCCTAATCCTGAAAAGATCAGGAAGGCACAGAGTGTGACAGCGACTGCATATAATGGCTGACTGAGTATCAGGGTGAATTTCTGGATAAAGGCAATTTCTATAAACAGGAAACCCAGCCCGATAGCGAGAAAATAAACAATAATATTGTTACGCCTGCCGGCTGTTTTTTTGTGCTCTTTTCGGATAAAAATTAATGGTAATAATATCAGTGCAAATGCGGCGACAGTGGCCTGTGCCAGAGTGACCAGTAAGGTTGGGTAGCCCACTCCAATCATAGATATTCCGGCCTGTCCGGGTAAAGACATAAACTCCCGCAGGCTTGACCATCTGAAATAATTATTAAAGTAAGGCCGATTGTCTGTGGCAGGTTGTATGTCGTATTGGTATTGCTGAATGAAACTGGTATCTGAATTATCTAAAACAGATTTTGCAGTGAGGTAGTAAACCGGTTTTTGTAATAGCTGGAAGCGATTGACTTCACTTGCATTGATATCCGGTAACCAGGCCAGGTCAAAATTTCTGGAATCACTGAACTCACGTACACGGTTGATTTCATCTATCGTGAAGTGATTTTTTTTGAGTAGCAGAGTTGCGGTATTCCAGCTACGAATCCAGGCAATGTTGTTTTCAGGTTTATCGATGCCTGATAACCTCATGGCCTCCACTGCAGTAACAAATAGCTTCAGGTTTCCACGAGCAGGTGTACTGGTCCACAGGGTTAAACTGAGTAGCCCATCTGGCTCAAGTAATTTTAGATAGGACTGCAGGGCTTCGATCGTAAAGTCGTATGAAGTTGACAGGGCATGTACACCGGCCGAGCCACCGGATGAAGCGCCTGATGGCCCCATGATGATGAGATCATAGTTATTTTCTGCTGCGGCAAATCCTCGTGGCGATATAGCGTGAATCGTCACCTTGTCTTTCAGGCTTTGCCAGTCAAAGTATTCTGCATACACATCTGTTATGAGCTGACTGAGTTGTTTATCGGGTTCGACGGCATCGATTTTTACTACTTTCTGAGAATGAGCCTGCAGTATCTGTGATCCGCTGGCCGAGGCTAGAATCAGCACGTTTTGTGCTGAAGGGTGAACGTGATAAGGCAGGGCTGAGCTCATGTAATCATGGTATTCCAGCGAGCTGTTATCGGTTACATGATCAATGGTGGTCATTTCATCACCGTCCCTGAATACAGCAAGTTGTTCAGGAGGACCGGCTGGACTCTGTAAGCTCAAACCGGGGGCATTGCGAAATGGAATAAATGGGCTCTGCACAACATCTGTCTGAAAAATGGGGGACGAGTGCGTATGACGCAATGAAACATCTTTCATTAACAGGGTTTGTGACAGTCCCTTGTATTCAGATAAGTGCAAATCAAGCCATGTCTGTGGCATCATAAAAACACCAGAAATGCTTAACGAAAGTATCAACACGGTTATCTGCCGTTGTGTTTTGCTGAGAGTAGATAACGCAAAAAATCCTGCGCTTAAACCACCGATTGCTAATACTCGTAACAGGATGTCGGGTGTTAAGATTTGAAGCAGTGCCATGATTGAAATAGCACCAAGTCCTGCTCCAATGAGGTCAATGCCATACACCAGTGGGATTTGTTGATCAAAACGCATCATGGTGAGTGCCATGGCATTGGCGACAAAGAAAAAGGGTAATGTCAGTAATAAGTAACTCAATAACAACCGCTGCCACTGGGAACTGTCCCATAGTATTTCCAGTGCATTAAACGGTAGCTGTTGAATGGTTATGAAACAGGCAATGGAGGAAAGCCCGAATAACACAATGTTGATGATGAATACGTGTTTATAGTGTTGCAGTAGCCAGTTTCGAAATAAGGTAATAAAACTGCCGCTGACACCGTAACCCAGTAACGCAATACTGATCACCATAAATGAAAAATGATGCCAGTGAATAATTGAAAATAGTCTTATCAATAAAACTTCATAGGCCAGTGCTGCACTGGACAGAATGAAAATAGACAGTAGGGGTGGTGTTGATGTTTGTCCATCAATCGGCGCATGCATTACATACTAGTGACCGCCTGTAAAAGGTACAAAAATAACTGGTAGCACCTGCCGGGTCGTGACCTTGCCCTGCATGTCTTTTTCGACCATGGTCAGATACTGTGTCTGGAATCTGGTTCCGACGGGAATTACCATGCGTCCGCCTTTCTTTAGTTGTTGAACCAGTGGTGGTGGAATATGGCTGATGGCCGCCGTCACGATGATGCTGTCATAGGGAGCATGTTCAGGCCATCCATTATAGCCATCGGCTATGTGTGTTTGGATATTGTCATAACCGAGACGGCTTAATAATTTTGTAGTGGTCTTGCCCAGTTCGTCTATGATTTCGATGCTGTAAACCTTAGACACCAGTTGAGAAAGTACGGCGGCCTGGTAACCGGAACCAGTGCCAATTTCGAGTACACTCTGGTCTGTCCGGGGCTGTAATAAATCCGTCATCAACCCGACGATATAGGGCTGTGAAATAGTCTGGCCAAAGCCGATGGGCAAAGGCCTGTTTTCATAAGCTCTTGAAAGCTGCTCTGTAGGCACAAACTCATGCCTGGGAATCTTTTCCATGGCCTGCATGACCGCTGCATTAAAAGATTTTTTGTGAATGAATTTTTCAGTCCTACGTACATCGTCCTGTATGTCAGAGATCATATTCATACGTTGTACCCTGTAGTTGTCAGCACCAGGCACTCCACTGTGCATGCAAACCAGCAGTGCAAATATCCCAACGATTAGGTGTTTTGCTGACATACATTAAGAATGATCTTAGCTGGCTATAAATTCAATATTTTTTTTGGACTCTAATTTGATCTGTTGCAGGAATAGCGCCATCTTTAAGAGGGGCATGGAAGTGTTCAAGCGCCTTATTTGATGCTTAGAGTGCCGGGCAAACCGCATTGCTGAATATTTTCAATGATTAACTGAATTGCTTCTTTGCGAGGGTAGTGTTTGCGCCAGGCTAGCGCTACCGTTCTACTGGGCTGGGGTTTTGAAAAAGTTTTAATTTTTATCAGTTCAGAATTGTGCTGACTGTTCATCATGCTGGTGCACGGCAACACGGTGATACCCGTCCCGGCAGCGACCATGTGTCGAATAGTTTCCAGTGAGCTTCCTTCCAGTGTTCTTGTCAGTTCGTTACTTTCAGCCATGCACTTTGGACAGGCTTTTAATACCTGATCGCGGAAGCAATGTCCTGCGCCCAGCAGCATCAGATCCTGCCCCACCAGTTCGTTAATCTTTACCTGGTTTTTATTCACCCATTCATGCTGAGAGTGTACGGCGACAACAAAAGGCTCTTCGTATAACGGAAAAGTTTCAATGCCGGGTTCATCGAAAGGATATGAAATAACGATGGCGTCCAGTTCGCCCTGTTTGAGTGCCTGAGATAAACTGGCGGTAAAATTTTCTTCAATAATTAAGGTGAGATCAGGTGCATTTTTTGTAAGTCCGGGTATCAGGTCGGGTAGCAGGTAGGGGCCTATGGTATAAATTGCACCGAGTTTAAAAGTTCCCGATAAAGGGTCATTTCCCTGTTGAGATATTTCGTTGATGACCTGTGTTTCCCGCAGTACTTTTTGAGCTTGCTGAATAATTTTCTGGCCGATATCGGTGATTCGAATTTCATTTTTTGAGCTACGTTCAAACAGTTTTACATCGAGCTCCTGCTCCAGTTTTTTAATGGCAATGCTCAGGGTTGGCTGGCTGACAAAACATGCCTGGGCAGCCTGTCCAAAATGCTTTTTCTGGGCAACTGCTACAATGTATCTAAGCTCGGTAAGTGTCATAATGAAATGCTGCTAAAAAGGTGTGGTTAGTTTGATGATTAATCCAGTTAAAAGCAATTAAAAAATAAATTTCAATCAATAAATTCTATTGAATCATTTGAGTTAGAATAGTCGTATGAATACACTGATAAAGAAATTTTTTAAACCGGCCTTTGAGCGCTTTAATGAGGTCCAGCCTTCTATGGCGATTGACCTGGCAACTGCTGTTTTGATGGTGGAAGTTAGTAAGGCAGATTTTTCGCAAGATGAAACTGAATTGCAGAGCATCCGGCAGCTATTGCTGGATCATTTGTCTTTATGTGAAGAGGAAGTTGATACGTTATTGGTAAATGCTCATGAGGAGGCAGATCGACTGGTTTCATTACAGCATATTACAAGACTGATGAATGAACAGTTGGATCAGAGAGCTAAAGCTAAAGTGATTGAACTAATGTGGATGGTTGCTTATGCTGATGGTGAGAAACATCATTATGAAGAGCATTTGCTGAGGAAAGTTTCTGATTTATTGTATGTATCGCATGAAGATTTTATAAAAGCCAGGCATAAAGCTGAAGGTAATCTCTGATGCTTTGTTAATTCTGCAAGTTTTGATTTAAAACATTCCACCACGAAGTGCACGAAGAACACGAAGATTATTATTTATGGTTCAAATTGCACTATTGGTTAAAGAAAATAAAAGAGGTGTTCTCTTTAAATTTAGTTTAATTATCCCGTTAACTTCTTCGTGAGCTCTGTGTTCTTCGTGGTGAATATATTATTAGTTAGCAAAAAACTGCTGACGTAATTTGATGTTGCCTGTCTGGTTATCCTGGGTAGTGACCTTGATAGAAAAATCTAAAGTTTCACGGTTGGCGACTGAAAAAACGCTGATGTAATAAATGGCATTTTGTTCCACTATTTTACGTAATTGGATATCGCGTAATTGTCCGGTCAGGTTTGTTGCACTGACGCCTATTTGGGCTTCAACTCCCTGAAAGCCGGCCCCTTTTTTTAATACAGAAATATTTAATAATCCCTTGTTTTTGCTTCGAGTAATGCCGTAGGCTCGTGCTACGGCCGGTGGCAGGGATTCTGTTGAAATAGCGTTATAGTGAACAATGAAGTTTCCTATAGTTTTTGAACTTTCTGCAAATGCAATAGATTGAAAGCTGAGTAATAAGCTGATGATTGTTAATTGTATTATTTTTTTCATGTTTTCTCCGTTGGTAAAGATATGAGGAATCAAATTAAAATTATAATGACTACTGTTTTGACCCTTAGGTATTAGTATAGAACGAATTTTTATAAAAAGATTCTATTATTCTTTTGCTATCTCACTAATATTAGCTGGAATTTCATATATATCCGTTATTACAATGGTTTTTTTTCTGCTTGTTAATCCTCTTTTTATTGATACCTGAAATTTTCTAACGCCACATAATTTGGCAAGATAATCTATTAAAGCCCTGTTTGCCTTGCCTTCTACCGGAGGGGTTTTAAGCTGTATTTTCAGGCAACTGTCATACAGGCCTGTGAGCTGGTTTTGTTTTGCGCCGGGTTGTACATGACAGTATAAAGTGAGCTGGTTATTCGTTAATGCCCAGGGCTGTCGATTCATAATTTGGTAGCGATAAACACGATAGGTGGCATCAGTAACATTTTAAGAACCATTAAACCTAATGATGCAAATAAAGGAGATAAATCAAGTCCGCCCATGGGAGGAATAAATTTTTGAATGGGTTTCATCACCGGTTGGCTGAGGCTATGAATTAATCCGACCACCGGGTTGTACCCGCCGCTATTTACCCAACTCATAATAACTGAAATTATTACAGCGAATAAAAAGATATTGATAAACATTGAGAGTATTTCAGCCATTGCAATAATGATTAAACCCAGTACGCCCACGGAGCCGATAGGGGCCATTACGTTAGCCAGTTCTATAACGCCAGATCCCATTGAGCGAATGATAATGTATTTAATAATGATAATGATCAGAGCAAGGGTTAGTGCCGCCATATCCTGACCCCCAAAACCGGGTATTATTCGACGTAAGGGTTTTAATGGGGGAGTGGTGGCGCGAACCACAAATTGTGAGACCGGATTGTAGAAATCAGCCCTTAACCATTGCAGCATGAAGCGTAACAACACCAACATGATGTACAGGTCAAAAAGTGTATTGATGATGAGTAATAGTGGTGATGTAACGTAGGAAGATCCCATTTTTAATTCTCTTAATGTATCGCTGTATGTTTGGATTTAAGTATTGTCGGCAGCCAGTTCATCTGCAAGCTCAACAGAGCGGGTGGCTGCTGCCTGTGTCGCTTGTGTGACAAGTTTCTGTAAATCATTTTGCTGGAAGCTGGCAATAGCCTGTTGTGTGGTACCTCCTTTTGAAGTTACCTGTTGACGCAAAATGGTAACATCTTTATCCATGGCCATAGTCGCAGCCCCAAGAGCAGTTTGACGAGCTAACCTGGCGGCTGTATCAGTGTCCAGCCCCAGTTCGATGGCAGCATTTTGTAGCGCTTCAATAAACAGGAAAAAATAAGCCGGGCCGCTGCCTGAAATGGCGGTTACTGCATCAAGCTGCGTTTCTACTTCGACCCAGACAGTGATGCCGGCACTTTGTAGTATTTGTTCAGCATGTTGTTTCTGAGTCTGGCTAACAGCAGAGTTGGCAAATAATGCCGAAGCGCCCAGGTTAACCAGTGCCGGTGTGTTGGGCATGCACCTTACCACTGCATTGCCTCCGCCCAGCCAGCGATTGATATCGGTTTCACGTATGCCAGCCGCTATGCTGATGAAAAGTGGTTTGTGCTGTAAATTCTCCAGTGACTGAGCCAGAGATTTACACACCAGTTGCATAACCTGAGGTTTGACCGCCAGAATAATGATATCAGCCTCTGCCACTGCGGCAGCTGAGTCCATTTCTGTGCGAATAGAAAAAGTATCTTGTAAATGCTGTAATTTTGTCTTATCGAGATCATGCGCAATAATTTTTTGACCGGGGTACCGATTTGAAACCAGCCCTCCTATCAAACTGCTGGCCATGTTGCCAGCACCAATAAAACAGAGTGTAACCGGGGAATTATTTGTCATTATTTAATATTAACGTGTTGTTTTGTTGGCTCTAGCGCCAAAAATTGCAGTGCCTATTCTAACCAGTGTAGAGCCTTCTGCAATGGCTGCCTGCATATCGCCTGTCATTCCCATTGATAATGTATCGCAGTCAGGATAGATTTGCTGTAGCTGAGTCAATGCTTCCCTCATCTGGGCGAAAGGCTTTCGCTGTTGTTCAGGATCTTTATGAATAGCCGGAATGGCCATCAATCCTCTCAATTTCAGTCGATGAAATGTTTCTATTTGTTTTGCCAAAGGTAGTATTTCATCGGGCAAAATTCCTGATTTAGAGGGTTCATTTTCAATGTTAACCTGTAACAGGATGTTGAGAGGTGCTTTATCAGCAGCATGGGTTTCATTCAACCGACGAGCTATTTTGAGTCTATCTACACTGTGAACCCAGTCAAAAAGCTCGCTAATTTTACGTGTTTTGTTAGATTGTATCGGTCCGATGTAATGCCAGATAATATCTTTATCGGTTAATTCAGCTATTTTTTGTTCGGCTTCCTGCAGGTAGTTTTCACCAAAATCTCTTTGTCCATACTCGTAAGCGGCAATAATATCGGCTATGGGTTTAGTTTTGCTTACTGCCAGTAAGGTAATATGTTCTGGATTGCGTTTACAGCTTATGGCCGATTGCTCAATTTTCTTTTGGACCAGGACAAGATTTTTTTCGATGTTATGCATAGCTTTTGCTATAGTCATTCTTAAAAAGACGCATGCTTCTACTATAATTAAAAAAATGAATACTACACTAGTTTCGATAATAACTAATAATCAGCAACCGGGATCAACATGGATATAGCTCAACTTCTAGCCTTTGGCGTTAAACAGGGTGCTTCAGATTTACATCTTTCGGCTGGACTGCCCCCCATGATCAGGGTGGATGGCGACATTCGAAGAATTAATGTGCCCGAAATGGATCATAAGCAGGTTCATGACATGCTTTACGATATCATGAGTGATAAGCAACGAAAGGATTTTGAAGAATTTCTGGAAACAGATTTCTCCTTTGAAATACCAGGCTTAGCACGTTTTCGTGTCAATGCGTTTAATCATAATCGCGGTGCCGGTGGTGTTTTTCGTACAATCCCGTCAAAAATTTTATCACTTGAAGATTTAGGTGCTCCGGCCATATTTAAAGATATATCGGAATATCCACGAGGCATCGTTTTAGTTACCGGGCCAACCGGCTCGGGTAAATCAACCACATTGGCTGGCATGGTAGATTATAAAAATGACACTGAATATGGCCATATTTTAACCGTTGAAGATCCCATCGAATTTGTACACCAGAGTAAAAAATGCCTGGTTAACCAGCGTGAAGTACACCGGGATACACTGGGATTTAATGAAGCATTACGTTCTGCGTTGCGTGAAGATCCTGATACCATACTGGTAGGTGAGATGCGCGACCTTGAAACCATTCGTCTGGCACTATCGGCGGCTGAAACAGGTCACCTGGTATTTGGAACTCTGCACACCAGTTCTGCTGCTAAAACCATTGACCGTATTGTGGATGTTTTTCCTGCGGCAGAAAAATCAATGGTTCGTTCGATGCTCTCAGAATCATTGAAAGCAGTTATCTCTCAAACATTGATGAAAAAAATAGGTGGTGGACGTGTAGCTGCTCATGAAATCATGATTGGTACTCCTGCCATTCGTAACCTGATTCGTGAAGATAAGATTGCACAGATGTATTCTGCAATTCAGACAGGGCAAAGTCTGGGTATGCAAACTCTGGATCAAAATTTGAAACAAATTCTGGCTCAGGGTTTAGTAGCAAAAGAAGAAGCCAAGAAAAAGGCAGTAAACCCTGATGCTTTATAGTCAGGTTAAAGAGAAATAAGGCGGAAATAATATGGATAGAAATAAAGCGATAGGTTTTATGCATGACCTGTTACGTATGATGGTCAGTAAAGATGGCTCGGATCTGTTTATTACAACTGGTTCACCTCCAGCCATTAAGGTTGATGGCAAGATTAATACAGTTTCAAAACAGATTTTAGCACCTACACATACTCAGATGCTGGCTCGTTCAATCATGAATGATAAACAGGTTTCTGAGTTTGAAGAGCATCAGGAATGTAATTTTTCAATTGCCTTGCCCGGGGTCGCGCGTTTTCGTGTGAATGCTTTTGTTCAGCGTGGTAGTACAGGTTTAGTGCTGCGGATTATAAATTCTGATATCCCTAGTTTTGGAGATTTGAATTTACCCAATGTTTTGCAGGATATCACCATGACCAAACGTGGGCTGGTTATTTTTGTAGGTGGTACAGGTTCAGGTAAATCTACCTCTCTGGCTTCAATGGTGGACTATCGAAATCGTAATAGTTATGGGCATATTATTACTATTGAAGATCCGGTGGAATTTGTACATGAACATCGTAACTGTCTGGTGACCCAGCGTGAAGTTGGGGTAGATACCGACAGTTATGAAATTGCACTAAAGAATACCTTGCGTCAGTCACCTGATGTCATTCTTATTGGTGAAATACGAGACCGTGAAGCAATGGATCATGCGATTGCATTTGCAGAAACTGGCCACCTTTGCCTGTCAACCTTGCATGCAAACAGTACCAACCAGGCACTGGATAGAATTATCAACTTTTTCCCGGAAGAAAGGCGTCAGCAGTTGTTGATGGATTTATCATTAAATTTAAAAGCATTGATCTCTCAACGGCTTATCCCCCGTATTGATGGTGTAGGTCGAATTCCAGCAGTCGAGATAATGATCAATTCACCATTAATGCAGGATTTGATTTTTAAAGGTGAAGTGCATGAAATGAAGTCGCTTATTCGTAAGTCAAATGAACAGGGCATGATTACCTTTGATCAGGCGTTGTACAATTTATACGAAGAGCGAAAAATTACTTTTGAAGATGCTCTCCGAAATGCAGATTCGGTAAATGATTTACGGTTACGGATTAAGCTGGAAAGTGATACCGCTAGAAAAACCGGATTAGTGGAAGATCATCGCGATGATTTTGAGCTGGAAGATTCAGAAACTGATACTCCGGGTGGTATGATTTAGTGAAATTATATTGTATCGTTTTTGCTAAGCATGCTGTGAATTCTTAAGGTATTGTTATGAGTAATGAGCCAACAACAAAACTGTTAGAGCCGTATTTAAAGATAATGGCTGAAAAACAGGCGTCTGATCTGTTTTTTGTTACCGGTGCTCCTCCCAATATGAAGCTGGATGGAAAGACGTCAGCAATTGCTAAAAATCCGTTTAAACCCGGTCAGGTTCAGAAACTTGCCTATAGCCTGTTAAGCGAAGAGCAGGTCATGGATTTTGAAATAAACAGAGAGTTGAATTTAGGTTTTACTTTGATGGAAGTTGGGCGCTTTCGCGTCAATATCTTCCTGCAACGCTCTGAAGTATCGATGGTTATTCGTTATATTAAATGGGTAATTCCCTCTCTTGATGAGCTTGGATTACCTCCAGTGCTGAAAAAAATTGCGATGGAGAAAACCGGCTTAGTGCTGGTGGTTGGTTCCACTGGTTCTGGTAAATCGACTACTTTGGCATCGATGTTGAATTACCGTAATTCAATAGAAGGTGGGCATTTTCTGACCATCGAAGATCCTATTGAGTTTGTCTTTAAACACGATAAAGCCATTATATCGCAGCGTGAAGTTGGTATTGATACATTGTCGTACGAAAATGCATTACGTGAAGCCCTGCGAGAAGCTCCTGAAGTTATTATGATTGGTGAAGCCCGTGACCGGGAAACTATGCAGGCGGCTATCAATTTTGCAGATACAGGACACCTGTGCTTAACCACCTTGCATGCGGTAAACTCCAACCAGGCTATGGATCGTATTATGAACATGTTTCCGACAGATATGCGGGAGCAACTGTTGATGGATATGTCGTTAAATCTGAAAGCGGTAGTGTCACAAAGACTGGTGCCGGCGATGGGCGGCAAGCTTGCCTGTGTGGTTGAAGTGATGATGAATTCACCTTATATTTCTGAACTTTTACGAGAAGGTAATTTCAATGAAATAAAAGAGGTTATGGAAAAAGGTGACACAGTAGGGATGCAGACATTTGATCAATCTTTATATGATTTATATAAGGCTGATAAAATTACAATTAAAAACGCATTAACCTATGCTGATTCAAGTACTAACCTTGAGTGGAAAATTAATTTTGGTGGTGATCAGGGTAAGGATAAACGTCATCATCTGGATGAACAGCCATTTCCTGATGAACTTGAATTGCCATCTGATGAATAAATTCTGCAGTATTTCTATTTTTCTTTCTATTCGTTAGATTCTTTATTTTCTGAGTAAAATACTATGTCTAAAAACTGGGCTTACCTGATGTTGGCCGGTTCTGCATTATTCTGGTCTGGAAACTTTGTCATAGGCCGGGCCTTTGCATCGGATATTCAACCATTGACCATTTCGTATTTACGCTGGTGTACTGCTCTAGTAGTGATTTTACCTTTTACAATTAAATCACTGCTAAAGCAATGGCCGATCATCAGAGCAAATTTACCCCTGTTGATATTCATGGGGGCATTTGGTGTTGCCGGTTTTAATACTTTTGCATATCTCGGGTTGAATAAAACATCGGCTACCAATGCACTGTTAATCAATAGTTTCATTCCTATCCTTATCATTCTGCTGTCGAGAATAAAACCGGGTTTACCGATTACTGCAGCTAAATTTATCGGTATTTTGATCTCTACCTGTGGTGTGTTAATGCTGGTCAGTCGAGGTGAAATTGACAACCTCATTGCGTTCAAAATAAACCAGGGTGATTTATGGGTGTTATTGGCAGCTTTTGTATGGGCAGTTTACTCGATAAGTTTGCGTTGGCGTCCTGCAGAATTAACTGCACCTGCATTTCTTAGTTTTACGATGATTATCGGTGTGTTGATTTTGAGCCCTGTGTACTGGTTTAACTTACTGGATGAACCTGCTTTTGTAGTGAATACACCTAATATGGTAGCTATTGCCTATGTTGCTTTGTTCGCCTCTATAGGAGCCTTTTTATTCTGGAATCAGGGGGTGAAAATTGTAGGTGCCGGCACGGCCGGACAGTTTATTCACCTGATGCCGGTGTTCGGAACAATTATGGCCATTGTTTTTCTGGGTGAACAATTATTCTGGTTTCATATTGCAGGAGCTTCCGCGATTGGTTTGGGGATTTACCTGTCACTCAGAAAAGCCGGGTAGATCGTTAACTGGGTAGGGTGCGCCGTGCGCACCATTGCACTTCAATGCCAATAACAATGGTGCGAGCGGCGCACCCTACAAAATTCTGGTGATATTACTTAATAATATTTCCAGCTACCATTGTTGTTGTCACCCGGGCTGAAAAATCCCATCTCTGAAAGGCAGTGTTTTTCCCTGCTGATAAAAAGTTTTTCGAGTCACATTGATAGTGGCACTGAGTATCAACAATGATGATGTCGGCAAGTTCTCCCGGTGCTACCTGTCCAGCAGGTAATGCAAAAATACTGGCGGGTTTGTGAGTTATTTTATTGATAGCCTGTGGAATATCCAGAATGCCTTCATCCACTAATTTAAAGAGCAATGGAAGCAATGTGTCCAATGCACTGATTCCTGGCTCAGCAGAAGGGAATGGTTTCAATTTAGCGTCGGCATCATGTGGTTGATGATCGGAACAAATGCAGTCAATGGTGCCATCTGCCAATCCCTGACGCAGTGCCAGTTTATCCTGTTCGCTGCGTAATGGCGGGATGGTTAATTTATTAGTGTCAAAGTACTCCATGTCATGATCGGTTAGAAATAATTGATGCATGCTGACATCAGCTGTAATCGGTAGACCATCCTTTTTAGCCTGACGAATCATATCAACGGAGCGAGCACAGGACAGTTGTCCAAAATGAGTGGTGGCCCCTGTTTGTGCAACCAGTTCAATATCTTTAGCCAGTGCAGCTGTTTCTGCTGCTTCAGGAATAGGCGGTAATCCTAGTCGTGTAGCTAAAGCTCCTTCATGTGCGCAGCCATTCGCATACAGCGCGTGGTCATAAGGTTGAATCACTACCAGTATATTTTGCCCGGCAGCATATTCCATTGCCCTGCGCTGAACCAGGTTATTGGTAAATGGTTTAAGTGCATTACTTAATGCAACGCATCCGGCATTTTTTAAGGTACCCATGTTACTCAGATGTTCACCATTGAGCTTTTTGGTGAGGGCACCGATAGTATAAATATGGCAGCGATTTCCCGCTTTTTGATTACTATGATGTATCTGTTCAACGATAGCTGAATTATCGGTAATAGGTTTTGAATCGGGTGGAATGCACAGGCTGGTGATCCCGTTCAGGGCTGCTGCTCTGGTTTCTGATGCGATATTAGCCTTATTGGTGAAACCGGGTTCTCGGACTCTGCACTGAATATCGATAAAACCGGGTAAAACTAACTGTCCACTGGCATCAATAACTTTGTCGGGAGTGAATCCCTCTGGTTTTTCACCAATAGCAATGACTAACTGGTTGTCGATGAAAACATCGGTTATTTCGTCAAATTGTGTCGCCGGATTGATTAATCGGCCTTGTCGAATATGTGTTTTCATCTGGGCTGTACCGGCTGTGAAGCTATCATCGACATCACTGCCATTCGCACTGCGATACCATAAGTTACTTGCTGTAATATGACGGACTGATTGCCATCCATCACTGAAGATTCAATTTCTATACCGCGGTTAGCCGGACCCGGGTGCATGATAATAGCATCTGGTTTTGCCAGTTTTACTCTCTCTGGAGTTAGCCCGAATTGACGAAAATATTCCTGCTCACTGGGCAGTAGTGCTCCCGTCATACGTTCTTTCTGCAGCCGTAGCATGATGACTACGTCGACATCTTTAAGACCTTCGTCTAGATCATGGTAAACCTGTACACCAAGAGTTTCAGCACGTTCTGGCAGTAATGTTCTCGGTGCGATCACTCTGACCTGTCCCGTATTTAAAACATTTAGAGCGTGAATTTGAGAACGAGCAACGCGGGAATGTTTGATATCACCCACGATGGCGACACTTAGGTTTTCGAAGGTTTTTTTATGTCGACGAATAGTGAACATATCCAGCATCGCCTGTGTTGGGTGAGAATGCTGCCCGTCACCGGCATTTAATACACTGACCCCCGGGTTAACATGCTGTGCAAAAAAATGGGCACTGCCGCTATCCTGATGACGAATGATAAACATATCGATTTGCATGGCTTCGAGATTATGCAGCGTATCTAGCAGTGATTCTCCTTTAACTGCCGATGATGTTTTTATGTCGAGACTGAGTATGTCGGCTGATAGTCTTTGTGCCGCCAGCTCGAATGTGGCACGTGTTCTAGTGCTGGCTTCAAAAAATAAATTAGCCACTGTCTTGCCACGTAAAATGGGGACTTTCTTGATGCTACGATCGGTAACCGATGTGAAAGATTCTGCGGTATCCAGAATATCTGTAAGAATTGCCTTGTTAAGTCCTTCAATACTCAGGAAATGCTTTAGCTTTCCATCTTCTGTCAGTTGAAGGTTATTTGATGTCATAGCGCTGAATTATTTTTATAAATACTGAGGCTTAGTGATTCTGATCCTTCCAGTTTGATTTGTTCATTGTCTTCCAGTTCGATGGTTTGAGCCACAAAATCAGCCTGAATAGGTAACTCTCTACCGCCCCTGTCTATCAGAATGGCGAGTAATATTTTATCGGGTCGACCAAAGTCAAAAAGTTCATTCATTGCTGCTCTGACAGTACGACCCGAGTACAGCACATCATCGACCAGAATAATGGTTTTTCCATCAATATTTGTTGGAAGACTGGAAGGTTTGACGGTTGGATGAAGTCCTGTTTTGGTAAAGTCATCACGGTAAAATGTAATATTCAGTTTACCCAGCTCGGTTTCGGGTTGCAGGTTTTTATAGAGTGATTCTGCAATTAAATATCCTCCGGTTTCAATGCCTACAATAATGGGTTGATCAGCGGTGGAAAATAATGGCTCCAGTTTTTTAGATAGCTGCTGGATCAGCTCATTTACGGATAAATTAGTCACTCGTAGAGGCTTGGTTTTTAAGTTAATCGTTTTATAGCATAACATGAGTTATTTCTCATCCATTTTGAAAATATCTGATGTCATCAATTAATCATATTTGATCTGGTTTCATTTTATCTATATCGAGGGGAAGAGAGTTGTGATCTTTTCGGCTTATCCAGATCAGCCGAATAAATAGCCAGAAGGCAGCATGTGATAGACCCGCAATCAAACCTATCCAAAATCCGGCTGCGCCCATTGCAGGTAATAACCTGTCTGTAAATGTCAGGATATATCCTAGCGGAACACCGATGACCCAGAAAGAAAGTAGCATGATAATCATAGGTATTTTGGTGTCTTTAAATCCACGTAAAGCACTGATGAAGTTTACCTGTAGAACATCGGCTATTTGAAATAGTGCACCGAACCATAACAGTTGTACTGCTACATCCAGAACATCGGTTTCGGTGCTATAAAAACCGACGATGAGCTCTCTATTGATCATAAGTAACAGCGCAAAGCTTAGCGCTATGGTTAGCGCAAAAATAATGGAGCTGCGTGCAACCAGCCGTGCACATTCCGGTTGATCGGCTCCGATTAAAAAACTTATGCGTAAGGTGAGTGCCATGCCCAGGCTTAATGGCACCATGAATAGTACGCTGACAATATTGAGTGCAATCTGGTGACCGGCGATGATGATTGAGCCTAGTGGGGCAAGTAGCAGAGCAATTACCGAAAACATAATGGCTTCAACAAAGATGGTGAAACCGATGGGTATGCCCAGGCGTAATAGCTCCAGCATATGTGATTTTTGCAAGCGGATACGATGTGACCATAAACGAAACTGTTTAAAAGCTGCAGCGCGATGAAGATAGACCAGTAAGCCAATTAACCCAATCCAGTTGGAAATGGCTGTAGCCCAACCGCAACCGACACCGCCCATGGCGGGCATACCCAGTTTTCCAAAAATAAATATGTAATTCAGAGGTGTGTTGATGGTTACTGAAATCAGTGTGAAAACCATAATGATGCGTGTGTGCCCGAGGCCATCGGTTAAACCACGTAATGAAATGATGAGTAGTAATGCCGGTATCCCCCAGGAAAATGCGAATAAATACCCGCTGGTGATGCGGGCAGGGGTAGTATCCAGTTGCAATTTTATCAACAGAGGATCCAGGTTGTTAAAAATCAGGATTGCAACTGCTGCCGCAAATAACGCAAAGTAGATTCCATGCCAGGCTATGGGCATAATTCGATGGTATTGTTTTGCACCTTTAAAGCCGGAAATTAATGGCTGTTGAGCATTTAATACCCCTAAAACAAATAGAAAAATGGGTATCCATAAACTGTTACCTATAGCAACACCGGTCAGGTCATCGGCACTTGCTCTGCCTGCCATCAGGGTGTCGATTACCCCGTTTGCCATTTGGGCTAGTTGTGCAATCAGAATGGGTGTGCCAAGTTGAGCTAGAGTTTTCCATTCTGAACGGACTCTTTGAAACAGGCTTCCTTTTTCGATAGCAACGGGCTGATGGGTTTCATCTACCGCTTGAGTCATGATTTTCTTCAGCTTCCATCCACGATGAACAGGGTACACTTCGCGTTATTCTGGCGGAGTGGTTTTACCGGGGCATACTCTTCTGAGTCAATAAAAGCACGGGCAGATTTCATATCCGGAAACTCAATAATAACAATTCTTGTAGGAGACCAAAGATCAGTTTCAACTATATCCAGTTGTCCGCCCCGGGCACGGTAAATACCACCAAATTTTTCGGCTATGGGTTTCGCTAACTTTTTATATTCTTCATAAACAGTAGCATTTTCGATTTGAGTATCGACTATCAGGTAAGCGCTCATTTAATATCTGCTCTGGTTGCGTAATGTTAATATGCTAAATAAAATCCTGATAAAACTTATCACAACCGGATTTATAAATATCTTTTGTGGATTGTGAGCATTTTTGCAGTCCCTTATTTTTGATATTTTCTATCCAGGGCAATTCTTTATTGTCCTGGGCCCACTTGTTAGTGCTTTTTTTAAGTGAAATCAAAACACGGTAATTTCGTCCAAAAAAGCTGTCAGTCATGTTTGTGTAATGGCTTAGTAATGTACTGACATGTGTCTTAATAGACTTCTTATCGCTGGGTTTAAGCTCTATTAAGTTTCTCACAAAGCTTCCGTACCATTGAAGTTTCGTCGCTGGTCCTTTGGCTGCTTTATAAGCTTTTTCATACCATTCCAGGGCTTTAATTGGGTTGCCTTCCTGTTTTTCAAAATAACCTAAAGTGGACATCAGGTAATGAGGGCTTTTGGTAGTTTTCATTTCTGTTGCCAGCATTTCTTTAGCATCTGCTTGCATGCCGTATTTAAATAATAAATAACTGGCATCGCTCACCAGTGCCTCCCTGGCTTTTGGATCTGTTGTTTGCGGAAGTTTTTTCGAAGTGTAACCAGCAAGTTGTTTTTTATCCTGTTGTTCCAGTTTAATTTCAAAGCTTTCTGTAAAATCTATGGATGGAAAAAAGGTGGCGTAATAATGATCAAATGGAAGGGTTTTTACCTGTCGATACAGGCGCATTTTTTTTGTATAAAGTTGTATAAAACTCAGACGTTCGTCAGAAAGCGTTTTATCAGGGTTTTCTGTCAGTTGAGTAACCAGAGTCTCGGCGTCAAAAGCCAGGCTCATGATAGTTGCTTTTAATAACTCGGGTTTATTCAGTATATCTTCAATTTGAGATTTGTATTTACGCTGAAGTTGCTGATCCAGCTTATGATCTTCAGTTAGTGATTCCAGTTTTAAATTCAGGGCGGTCAAAAAAATTAGAGCTCTTGCTTTATCTAAACCGGAGTTCTTCAACTTTTCTTCTAACTGGAATAATTTTTGGGAATATTCATCTGCATTATCACTCACATCTTTATCCTGAGACCATGAGTAAGTGGCCAGAGAGTTGATTTTTTGAGGATCTATTTTTTGCTCAGAGAGTGCCTGGGATAAAACTTCAGCGATAGGGTTCCATACATTTTTGGTGTAACTCATGGTGCTCACCAGATCATCTATTGAGTTGCTGGGAGAAAGTCTTAAAACTTCTTTTCCAGCGGGAGATAAAATCATTAAGGTGGGATAACCCATCACCTTTAATTTTGCACCCCATTTTTGAGCTTCTTCTGTGTCCCCATCCAGGTAGACAGAAATGTAGTGTTTAGTGGTCTGGATAAATTTCGGGTCTTTAAATATTGTGGATTTAACAACATTGCATGGCGGGCACCAGACTGCACCCCAGTAAACAAAAAGAGGCAGGTTTTGCTGTTGAGCCTGTTTGAGAGCTTGTGGCATGCCGGATTTATGCCAGGATATTTCAGTTTTAGCTTCTACAGTAGAGATAGAAAAGAAAATTATTACTAAACTTAATATGAATTTCACTCTATTCATTTGTTATCCCCTCTTTATATGATATTTTTTTACTGCTGATTTAACCATGTTTCAGTGATTAGTACTGCGGCAATACAGTCAATATCTTCTTTTACAACTTTTTTATGGGCACTTTCCTCGACAATTTGCCAGGCTTCACGAGTGGTTAGTCTTTCATCAACCAGTTCTGTTTTAATATGAAAGCGACCTTCAAGCTGACGGCTGAAGCGTTTAGCCTTTTCAGTCATGGGTGATTCTATATCCCGCATGCTGGTGGGTAAGCCGACAATGAGTTTTTCCGGTTGCCAGGTTTTAATTATTTTTTCAATACTCTGCCAGTCTGGTTTATTGTTGATGACGCGAACGCCTTGCAACGGAGATGCAGTATTAGTCAGTGTTTGACCGATGGCGGTTCCTATCCAGCTAGTTCCGAAATCGAATCCAATGACAGCTATGTTTGAATCAGGCATTGCCGGTTGTTGGAGAAAGTTTATCCAGGTTGAAACCCAGTGTGTCGAAAGCCATCTGCCATTTGTTATCGATGTTTTCGTTGAAAGTAATATTTTCAGATGATTGAGCGGTTAGCCAGGAGTTGTTCTGTAATTCCTGCTCCAGTTGCCCGGCTGACCAGCCGGAAAATCCAAGTAATACTAAAAATTGTTCGGGGCCTTCATCATTGGCAATGGCTTCTAGAATATCTTTTGAGCTGGTCAGACTGGTATCCGGACCAACCTGTATGGTTTTTTCCCATTTTGAAGCGGGTGAATGTAATACAAATCCCTGTTGTAGATTGACCGGGCCACCAATGAAAACCGGTAAGTCGAGAATACTTTGAGTAAAGCAGTGAATATCAAGCTGCTCAAGGATATCGCCCAGACGTTGCTCTGCAAGATGATTGACTACCATGCCCATGCTTCCATCTTTGCTATGGTCACAGAGATAAACCATGCTTGATGCAAATAGAGGATCTTTAATGCTCGGGGTCGCCAGCAAATACTGGTTGATCAGGTTGTCGTTGTTCATCCCTGTTCTCCATTGGCACGTCCATTGGTGGTTAACCGGTTAGAGTTGAACTCCCAGGTTCTAACTATGACTATCTGGTCTGCTTTATCACGTAGCTTTGCAGGAAATGGAGGGAATGGCCCCGCCAGATTGACGATTCGTCTTGCTGCCTGGTCGAGAATGCTAAACCCTGAAGCCCGTGAAACCTTAATGTCGATAATTTTCCCATTTGCGTTAATGCGTACATTTAAGCGCAGGCTACCATTTATTTTATTTATTTCGGCTTCGGCCGGGTAATTCAAATTACCGATATGTTCTATCTTGCTGACCCATTGTGCCAGATAACCCGCTTCGACAGCTTCTTTGGTGCTGGCTGTTAATGCGATTTCACGTGGGCGTTTTGCATAAGCCTGAGTAATTTTAAGTATCTCTGCTTGTAAACTGGCAATATCACGACGTTGTTGTTGAATAGAGATGATATTGCTGTTTTTATTTTTTGCGCTATCAGATTTTTTGGTTTGAGTGATTTGACGATCAGCCTGCCGGCTGTTGATGTAATAAATTTCTTCCAATTTGATTTCATTGGCCACCTTTTGAGATTGCATTCGATCAGATAACCCTTGCTGGTTTAAAGGAGTGGGTGCTGATACTGGTGCACCGGGCCGGGCTTTTTCTTCCTGGTTACCGCCTCCCTTTTGATTTGATTGAGCAAGATAGTCTGCTTCATCGGGTTGTTCCAGGCTTTCGGTATTGGCGAGGATAATATCAAGGCTGGGTATAGACTCAGCCTGATTGGCGTCCGAACTGGTAAAGCCGACGCCCAGGATAAAAATAATGTGTAAAGCCAGGGCCAGGAACAGGGTAAAACCCAGGCGATCACTAGCGCCTATTTTTGCGGGTCTTTGAAGTTGCTGGGTTTCAGTCATGTTATTATTTTATCTAACAAGACAGGTCTGCGGCCAGTAATTTATTCATTTGAATTGATCTGTGAGGGCTCTGCTGGGTTGATCTGATTGTGAAGAAGCTGGACTTTAAAGGCCGATTCATTGGTCCACTCAATTTTTTTCATCATTGATTTAGTGATATACAGTTCATGTTGATCTGAGATGGCGAGAAAGTCTTTGATTTCAAGTATTTCAGCCATGTTTTTCAACTCAGATATTTTAGTCAGCATGAGTGTGGTTGCTGCAATATCTGCAATGACCGGGTCTTTGTGCATTACGGTGATGGCACTGATATTTAGTGACGGCTCTCCACTAACGGGATCGATAATATGGTGACGTTTTAGATTGTTTTTATCCACATAGAAGCGACGGTAATTGCCTGAAGTGAAGATGCTTTGTGGCCCAGATACAGGTAGCCGTGCAATTACTGTTTCACTATTTTCATCGGTGTAGAAAGGGTTTTCAATAGCAATTTGCCAGTCTTTGCCCTGTTTCTGTCCTGCGGCAAAAATATCTCCACCCGCGTTGATGATGAAATCTTTTATGTGATGCTGCTGAATTAAGTGACTTATTTGTTTAACCGCCAGACCTTTGGCGATAGCACCGAAATCAAGTTGTAAATAAGGGTTTAATGTCATGGCATGATTGTTTTTAATGATCAGATCATGCATGCCGGGAATATCCTGTTTGATTTTTTCAATTAAAGTCAGGTTAGGAGTGGCTTGCTGGTGGAAGCCCCAGGCTTCAATCAATTTGCCCATGGCAGGATTGAATAATCCACCGCTTAAATCAAAGTATTTTTTAGAGTCATGAATTAGTAACCGTAGGGTCTCGGGAATAGGGACGCCTGTTTCGGTCTCAGTTGTAGTTTGTGATAGCAGTGCCTGGTTGAATTGTTTTAAGGTTCCATCCTGCCAGCCATGCCATTCTGTGTGATGCCTTTTGAGAAGAGTTTCTATTTCGTTAAATATCTGTAACGCCTTATCCTGGTCTTTGGTGACCAGGCTGATGTCGATGATGGTTCCAAACTGCAGGAAGCGTTGCTGAAACACCTGTTGAGACTGGCAGGCGTTCAGCGAAACCAGTGTAAAAAGGGTAAAAGCAATAAGGGTAAGGTGTTTAATTAGTGATTTTCCAGCTTGTTCTGTATGCATTCAAATAAGTCGTAGCTAATATTTAGTTCAAACTGAGTGTCCAGCTCGCGGATGCAGGTTGGGCTGGTTACATTGATTTCGGTTAAATAATCACCGATAACATCAATGCCTACAAATATCAGACCCTTTTCGAGTAATACTGGAGCAATTTGTTCGCATATCCAGAAATCACGTTCTGTTAAAGGTTGCCCCCTGGAACTGGCACCAGCAGCCAGGTTTCCTCTGTTTTCGCCCTCTGCAGGAATGCGGGCAAGTGCGTAGGGTACTGGTTTTCCATCAATCAGCAAGATGCGTTTATCTCCGGCAGAAATCTCTGGAATAAATTTTTGAACCATGGTCTGGCAACTGCCGTATTGAGTAACGGCTTCGATAATGGCATTGGTGTTTGGGTCGCCTTGCTGGATTCGAAATATAGATTTTCCTCCCATACCGTCCAGTGGTTTGATGATGATGTCTTTATATGTCGCAAGAAAATCTTTTAGTAATTCTGGCTTTCTGGAAACTCTGGTGGGGGCGCAGCATTGAGGAAATTCTCGTGTAAATAACTTTTCGTTGCAGTCACGCAGACTCTGAGATTTGTTAACGATCAGTGTACCCTGTTGCTCGGCTTGCTCCAGAAAATAGGTGGCATAGATGTATTCAAGATCAAAAGGCGGGTCTTTTCGCATCAGGATGACATCCAGATCGGATAACTGGATAGTTTCTATCTGCTCCAGCTGAAAAAAGTCGGTTGACTGATCAACAATGCTTAACTGCTGGGCCTCGGCAAGGCTAATACCTGAGTCCATATAAAGGTCTGGTAGCTGCATATAGTAAATTTGCCAGCCACGGGATTGTGCTTCAAGCAGCATGGCAAAGCTGCTGTCCTTGTAGGTTTTAATGCTTTCTATGGCATCCATTACGATGCCAAGTTTGTAGGTTTTCATACTAAATTTGACGCTTCAAGGTTTGTGGTTGCAGTTTGTAAGACCTGATTCCGATTGCAAAATAACAGCTATCTAAAAGATCATGGGTTATTACCATGGCACAAGCCGTAAAGTCTTCTATACTCCACTCTATGTCATTTTGTTTTACGGCATGAAGAGTAAATTTTCGCTCAATCTCTTCTATTAGGTGAGAGTTTGCGACTATAAATCGAGAGGCAATCGATAGAGTTTTTAAGTTCATTTCGCGTGTGTTTAAGTTTCAGCTGATAGTTTACTGTTTTTATTAGTCTATTGAAAATTTATTGAATAGATTGCTTATCATAGAATTTACTTTACTTTTTTTTATTAAATGACTGGTTTAGAACGAAAAAGTGTCTATAATTATTTTTAACAAGCTGACTAGAAGATCAGCCTTTACCTAATTACGGGGGAAATGTGAGCGACGAATCCCAACAATCTGATAATCAACAAGCGCCATTACAACTTAATGTGAAAGTGATGGTGATTGATGATAGTAAAACTATTAGACGAAGCGCGGAAACTTTATTGAAAAAGGTGGGCTGTGAAGTGGTTACAGCTACTGATGGATTTGAGGCACTGGCTAAAATTACTGAGCACCATCCTGATATTATCTTTGTGGATATAATGATGCCACGACTGGATGGATATCAGACCTGTGCATTGATAAAAAATAATCAAACCTTTAAGTCGACTCCCGTTATTATGTTGTCGAGTAAGGATAGTATTTTTGACAGGGCTAGAGGCCGAATTGTAGGTTCTGAAGAGTATCTGACCAAGCCGTTTTCCAAAGAAGATTTGATCGGTGCTATTACTTCTCATGTGAATAATGCGTGAATTAGACTATAACAATATTTAAGTTAACTATTATGACTCATATTTTAATTGTTGATGATTCTCCCACTGAAGTACACGTTTTTAAGACTATTCTGGAGAGAAATCAGATAAAGGTTTCGGTTGCAACCAATGGCGATGAAGGTGTTGCAAAGGCCATTGAGATTCAACCCGATTGCATATTGATGGACGTTGTTATGCCAGGCAAGAATGGATTTCAGGCGACCAGAGATTTAAGTCGTAATGCGGCAACAGCAAAAATACCTGTCATTATCATCACTACCAAAGATCAGGAAACAGACAAGATATGGGGGATGCGGCAGGGTGCTAAAGATTATATTGTCAAACCTGCAAAAGAAGCTGAACTATTAGAGCGCATTAACAAGGTGCTTAGCTAGTTTTATGAGTGCTTCTCCGTATTCGATATTACAGGATTTTGAATTACGTTGTAGAACCAATGCAGTCGGTTTGCCTTCGGGTGAAATGGTTGAAGATGACTGGGTCGGAATAGGGTTCAGTTTATGTGGTCAGCACCTGGTTGCTAAAATGGCCGATGTGACTGAAATATTGCCTCCCCCTGAAGCCATCAGGGTGCCCGGTGTTCAGGCCTGGGTGAAAGGGTTGGCTAATGTTCGTGGAACGCTGTTACCGATTTTGGATATGGGCGCCTATTTAAGTGGTGAATTTATCCATACAGGAAAAGATCGACGAGTTTTGATTATAAATAAAAATAATGTAATGGCTGGGCTGTTGGTTGAAGAGGTGTTTGGTATGCGCCGTTTTAAACCGGAGTTAAAAATAGAATCCAGCCTTTTAGATGTGGAAGCGCTAAATCCTTACCTGAATGGAGGATTCAGTGATACACAGTTTAAATGGAGTATTTTCGACGTTGAAAAACTGGTAAGTCATGAGAAATTTCTCAGGGTAGTTTGATTATGTTGACTAGCAGTTTTTATTACAGAGGGTGTTATGCCGTTATTTGAAAAAATTAAAAATAGTTTTAGCAGTAAAAAACCGAAGGCCGGGCAGAAGCTGGCAGCCAAAGGTAATAAATTTCTGCTAATTACAGCTGCAGGAATAGTATTGTCAATACTGGTTATGATTTTGCTGTTTAACTATGAGAATACACAAGCCAGATATGGGAAATCTTATGCGTCAATTGCTAATGAGCAACAGGTTGTGTCGCAGCAGATAGCCACTTTTGCACTAGAGTCATCGATTGGTAATTCAGCTGCCTTTGTTCAGTTAAAGCGTTATCAGGCTCGATTTGTAAATACATTAAATCGTTTGCGGGCGGGTGATACGGAACAACAGTTACCTGCGATACCTCTTGAGCTACAGGGTGATCTTGATAATGTGGATGCTGCCTGGGTCGAATATGATGAAAGTATAAATATTATCCTTGAAGCAAGAGAGTCGATTGAAACGGTGAGTGAATACGTGACACTTATCAATGAATCGATTCCAGAACTTCTGGTGTTATCGGATGATGTAGTAAAAATTCTGGTTAAAACAAAAGCCGAAAGGACTGATATCGCAACTGCATCAAGACAGTTAGCGCTGATACAGAGTGTGCAGAATAGTTTGAATCAGATTATGTCTGGTGGTGACGTGGTCATGGCGGCAGCCGATCAGTTTGGGCGAGAGACAGCTCTTATAGAAATCATGTTGATTGCTATGCTTGAGGGCAATAAAAGTCTGGGCATAAGCCAACTGTCCGGTGATGAAGTTGTGGGTAAGCTGTTACAGTTTGCAGATCTGTTTTCGGTGGTTAAAAAGAATGTAAATCAGATTCTAGAGAATTCACCACAGTTATTTGAAGTAAGAGATGCAGCCAGTGAAATTCAGGCTGTCAGCCCCAGGGTGTTATCAGCCTCTCGTGATTTTGAGAATAGTGTCGCGCTGTACGATGATCGTCTTCAGGTGTTTACGCTGGTTGCCTACCTGGCAGGGATTTTGGCCGTTGTGCTATTGGTCTTTCTAGGTATTAAGCTAGTCAGAGATTCAACCGCCCGGTTGCAGGAGTCACAAAGTCAGAATGACCGAAATCAACGAGCCATTTTACGCTTGCTTGATGAAATGGCTAACCTTGCCGATGGTGATTTGACCGCTCATACGACGGTAACTGAAGACATCACAGGAGCGATAGCTGATTCGGTGAATTATTCAATCGATGCATTACGTGATCTGGTTGGAACCATAAATGATACGGCTGTGGAGGTAACGTCTGCGGTAAAAAACACCCAGTCAACAACCATGGATCTGGCTACATCCAGTGATAAACAGGCACGTGAAATAGCCTCTGCAAGTTCGGCGATTACCAATATCTCAGAGAGTATGAGTAAGGTGTCCCGTAATGCTTCCGAGTCTGCCGATGTTGCAAGAAACTCTGTAAACATTGCCCATAACGGTGGTGAAACGGTGCGTAAGACAATTTCAGGTATGGAATCTATCCGGGAACAAATTCAGGAAACTTCAAAGCGAATTAAAAGACTGGGTGAGAGTTCACAGGAAATTGGCGATATCGTAAATCTGATCACAGAAATTTCTGATCAAACAAATATTCTGGCATTAAATGCCGCGATACAGGCAGCAATGGCTGGTGAAGCAGGTAGAGGCTTCGCGGTGGTTGCTGACGAAGTACAACGACTGGCTGAAAGAACGGGTGACGCAACCAGGCAGATTGAAGCGTTGGTGAAAACTATTCAGGCAGATACAAATGAAGCTATTTCTTCCATGGAACAGAGTACATCTAACGTGGTTGAAGGAGCCACCCTGGCAGAAAATGCTGGTAGTGCACTAGAGAAAATAGAAAAGGTTTCAACCAACCTGGCGCAAAGAATTCTGCAAATATCAGAATCTACCAAGACTCATGCCAGGGATAGTGTTGGAATTACTGAAAGCATGAATGAAATTCAACAGATTACGATAAAAACATCTGAAGAGTCTACCGAAGCTTCTGAAGCAATTGGTGACCTTTCTAAAATGGTTAAAGCGCTACATTATTCTGTAGCCGGCTTTAAACTACCTAATGTTCAACTTTCCCAAAGTACCATCATGCACAAGGTTGATGATCTTTCTGAAGTTGAAATTGTTTCTTCCCAGAGTAATTAACACTAAAGGTTATTCATGGATTTTAAACAAACATCCATCAAACAGAGTGCCCTGGGGTGGGTAAAAAAGTCTATTGATGAGCATCTGACCACAATCAGGAGAGAGCTTAACACTTATATCGAGGAACAGGATGCTTCGATGTTGACTCTAGTGGAGGAAAAGCTCCAGGCTATACAGGGAGTTCTGAGCATGATTGAACAGTATGGTGCTGCCATGCTCACGGAAGAGATGCGTTCTTTATGCCAATATATTGCAGGCAAAGAGCAGCAGGACCAACAGGCTCTGGAAGTATTGCTTAGAGCTGTTTTGCAGCTCCCTGATTATCTGGAGAATATTCAGGCCGGCCAAAAAGATATTCCAATAGCTATCTTACCGTTATTGAATGATATTCGGGCGGCAAAAAATGAAGATTTATTCTCTGAAAAATTACTCTTCCTGCCAGACCTTTCGATGCATAGTGACGATGGTGAATATGATGCAATTGATGAGAGTAAAAATCAGCATACCCGGCTGTTAGCAAAAAAACTACGCCCAACTTATCAGTATTCAATACTGGGATTAATGCGGGATAAGGATGTTGAAACTAATCTGAAACGTATCGGAAAAATTACAGAAGTCATGGAAGAGCGATCCTCATCCGAACAGGTTGCTCGCCTGTGGTGGATAGTGGGTGCACTTATTGAATCGGTATTGCGTGACAATCTTTCTTTAGGAGTGTCGGTAAAAATGCTGCTGGGGAAAGTTGATCAAATTTTTCGTAGCATGCTGTTAAAAGGTGAAAAAGAACTGATTAGAGTTCAGCCGATAGAACTGATTAAAAATTTGCTTTATTACATTGCTCAACCTGAGTGTGATGGTCCTAAAAGTCAGGCTATAAAAACGGCTTATCGACTGGAGCAATTTCTCCCGTCGTCAGAAAACCAGTCCACAAGTAATATTGCCGGTCCCAATCAGGAATTGTTGAAAACAGTATCTGATGCCATTAAAGCTGACATCGAAGAAGTGAAATCGGCGCTAGAAATCTATGTCAGTGGCGATGTTACTAATACCCAATTGCTGGAAAGTATCCCCGCTGAATTACATGTAATTTCAGATACGTTGGCAATGATCGGTTTAGGCCCTCAACGTCAGTTAATTGAATCCCAGATAACCATGATCACTAAGGTCGTGGAAGGAGAGGAAGAAGCTGACTCTGAGAAGATTCTGGGTATGGCTGGCGAGCTGATTCAAATTGATCATGCACTAGATTTAATGCGCAAAGGCCAGTTTGTTCATGAAGGCGAAGAAGTCACTTCAACGACTGTCTCCAGAAATTTTGAAATGGATAATATGCTGTCTGCCGTAGTGACAGCTGCACTGGACGATATTCAGAAAATTAAAGGAGCAATCCTTGATTTTATAAAGGATACCAGCAAAGAAGAGAATATTGAGTTCTGTAAAACATTGTTGCAGGAAACTCGAGGTGCGTTAAATTTACTGAATGAAAATAAGGCTGTTTCGATAACAGACGGATTACTTCAATATCTGGAAAATCATAACATTGATGAGTTTATGCAAAGTAACCGTCTCAACCAGTTATCTCAGGTTGTTGTTAGTATTGAATACTACCTTGAAGCGGTAGGTGAGCAGCGCGCAGATGCTGATTCCATACTCGACTTTGCTGAAACACAATTACAGTTATTACTAGAAGGTGAATTAAAACGCACTGATGCTGTAGATGGTGAGTTTGATGACCAGGAAAATCTGCTAATCGATGATTCTGATGCTGTAGAGATAGATGAAAAATCATTGGTGGATGTCGATTTAAGCAATATGGAGGCTGACCTGCAAGATGAAGCCCCCGATATTGAGCTGACTGAGCCAGATTCAGAAGTACAGCTTGATGAAATAACGGAAATTGAAATTCCAGTTGTTGAAATTGAAAATACTGATCAGCCAGAAGAAAATATTGGTGAAGTTGTTAATGATATCAATGTTGATTTGGAGGAAATTCAGGATGTACTGACTGCTGAAGCGGCTTCTGACCTGGATGAAGAAAATACTCCACTGGATGAAGAAAAATTAGAGCTATCAGCAGAAATAAATGATGAGATAGATTTAGATTCTACTAATGAGCAGTCTTCAGATGTTGAACTGGAGATTGTGCCTGATGTGGAATCTTTAACAGGTTTAGAATCAGTTGTAGATTTTGATCTTGAGCCGGTTCCTGAAATTGAATCTGCTTCAGAGCCAGAGCCAGAGCCAGAGCCAGAGCCAGAGCCAGAGCCAGAGCCAGAGCCAGAGCCAGAGCCAGAGCCAGAGCCAGAGCCAGAGCCAGAGCC
>Ga0209141_1000077_pt1 | contig 94815 bp, 91 predicted proteins | sample SaaInlLV_10m_DNA_2_FD_184676 | JGI IMG/M metagenome (GOLD analysis project Ga0209141, IMG submission 184676) | Marine microbial communities from expanding oxygen minimum zones in the Saanich Inlet - Saanich Inlet SI074_LV_150m_DNA (SPAdes) (version 2) | ecosystem: Environmental > Aquatic >... | reverse complement strand
CTTAGAAATGGACCTGGATTTTAAAAATATAGTAATGCTATAAAAAGGAAGGATAAATTATGTATAAATTGAAGCTTGTAAGTGCAGTTTTTGTTTGTGGTGCTCTATTCCTGTCGGGTTGTACATCAACGGTTAAAAGCGTACACCGGGATGATAATGTGAAAGTTAATGCTATGGAAGCCAGTAGTGTTGACTTTAAAGGAGCTAAACTCAGGGTGGGTGTGGTTAATTTCGAGAACAATGCTGCCAGAAAAGTACGAGATATAGAAATCGTTGCAACCAATATCCTGACTACGATGTTACAGGAAAGTGGTCAGTTTATAGTAGTCCCTCGACAGGATTTGGATGCAATTCTGGATCAGCAGGATTTGTCTGCGTCCAAAATTATTGGTCCTAATACGGCTATTCATTTGGGTAAAGTTCTGGGTTTGAATGCGATATTGACGGGTTCTATTACCAGTTATGCTGAACTGGTCGAAAGCTCAAATACGATTCTTACGCAGTCTAAAACTCTGGTTGCCAAAGTAGGTGTTGATTATCGAATAGTGGATACAACGACAGGAGTTCAGCTGTTTGCCTCCCATGGAAATGGTGAATTTCGTAAAACAAGTGGTGGTCTGCTTGGTTTTGGTTCAAAAAGTTCTGCTGACACTTCTTTAAAAGATGGTGCACTTCGAGATGCTTTAGCCAAGGCCATGAATAAAATAACCGGGCAGTTGACGAGTGATCTTTGGTCTGGACGAATAGCGCAGATTAAAGGTAAATTTATTTACATCAATGCCGGGAAACAAACAGGTCTTCGTATCGGTGATACGCTGATTGTGCAGGAGCTGGGAGAGGACATCATTGATCCACAGACGGGTGTTTCTCTGGGCAGGGCGCCGGGTGTGGTTCGTGGGAAATTACAGATTAATAGCTTCTTTGGTAAGAATGGTTCGGTAGCAGGGGTTATTTCGGGTGGCGGGTTTAGAAATAATGATTTGGTGAAGCTGCAAAATTAATTGCTGTTGAGATAGAAAGTTACCGACGTTCAGTTGGTGACTTTTTTTTGAATATTTCCTGCTTACTACAGAGAGTCAGTTAATTTAATCCAAAAAAATCTCACCGCAAAGGACGCGAAGGTACGCAAAGGTGATTAGATGGGGATCTTATAATCAGATACTTATTACTTTAACTAACCTGTTGAGTCACTGATGGCAAAACCAATCATGCCTGTCCTGATTTTCTTTGCGAACCTTTGCGCCCTTTGCGGTAAAATGGTTTTAAAAGCATAGATAGCTAAAGCTCAGAGATAATCCGGACTTTTTTAGTTTGGTGGGGGATTCCCTGTGCTCCATTTCTTGAACCGCTTTTTACAGTAGACTAACAGGCTCTGGTAATCGGGAAACCATAGTTTAAAGCCTTCCTCGGCCGGGGCATCAAATTCACAGTAATCGTTGGTATGGCTACGGCAGATAGTAGGTCTATCTTCATAAATCCCGCAACGACCGTCCATTTCCAGATGTGTACATTCTGTTTCAAAAATAATAAACCAGCCATCTTCATCCTTGTAGGCTCCCATGTTTTTATGGGATACCTGCCATAGTAGAATCTCAAAATCATATTTAGATTTTGGTGTATCGATTTGCTGTGTGACGTAGGTGCAACACTTTGAATTTGTGCACTGGTCACATTTATTGTCGTTTGAAACTTCGATACTTTGAAGTTCATGGTGCCTTGGTTTATTCATTGATCCAGTCTTTAGGTTTTAAGTAAACTTCATACAGTTCTGCTTCGGCTGTGCCCGGTTCTGGCTGATAGCTGTATTTCCAGTTGACTACCGGCGGTAATGACATGAGTATGGATTCGGTTCTACCGCCTGACTGAAGACCAAACAATGTGCCGCGGTCATACACCAGGTTAAATTCAACATAACGGCCGCGGCGATAGAGTTGAAAGTTTCTTTCTCGTTCGCCGTACCCAGTATCCTTTCTGTTATTTACGATGGGGATATAAGAAGGCAGAAAGTTATCTCCGACACTTTGCATAAATGCAAAAGCAGTATCAAAGTCAGGTGTGTTCAAATCATCGAAAAATAGACCACCAATACCGCGAGGTTCATTACGATGTTTTAGAAAGAAGTATTCATCGCACCATGTTTTATATTTATCGTAAGTATCATCTCCAAATGGATCGCAAGCCTGTTTTGCGGTTTGATGCCAGTGTTTACAGTCTTCCTTGTTACCATAATAAGGTGTCAGGTCAAAACCACCCCCAAACCACCAGACGGGGTCACTGCCTTCTTTCTCGGCAATGAAAAATCGTACGTTGGCATGGGATGTTGGCACATATGGGTTGTGTGGATGAATAACCAGTGACACTCCCATGGCACGAAAATTTCTACCCGCCAGTTCTGGCCTATGTGCTGTTGCTGAACCTGGTAAGTTATCACCATAAACTTCAGAAAAATTTACACCGGCCTGTTCAAATACGGCACCATCTGTGAGTACTCGTGTGCGTCCGCCACCGCCGGTTTCACGGTCCCAGTCATCGACCAGAAATTTTTGTTGTCCATCACATTGTTCAATTCCGTTACAGATTTGAACTTGCAGGTTCATCAGGTAATTACGAACGGCATCAATATCTTTATTCATTATTTATAATTTTTAGTATGGATTTGTTTGAGTCGAAGTTTAACATGCTATGCCCTCAGAATTTCACCTGTTTCCAGGTCACGTATTTGACTGGCCTGACTGCAGCCGGTGTCGAAGCCTTCGATGATGTAATCAACATTATTCTGAAAGTGTTTGTGCGCCTGAAGGCTGCTTCTGACAGGCTTTCGAGAAGTAATATTTGCACTGGTACTGATTAATGGTAGCTGTGTTATCTGGCAAATAAGTTTTACCTGAGGAGCCTGAGTTAGTCTTATTGCAATTGTATCCGAATATCCTGTGAGCCAGAGGGGGCAGTAATGACTGGCCTTAATAATCCAGGTGACCGGTTTTTCTGTTTCGGTTTTCAGCTGAGACTCAAGCTGATGATGCTTTGAGCTGTCGATGAAAGGCTTTAAAAAGTCCAGTTTTGGGGATAATAAAATTAAACCTTTGTTGGCAGAGCGGCGTTTAAGTCGTTGTAGACGTTTAATCGCTCCGGCAGATTCAGGGCTGCAGCCAAAGCCCCAGATTGTATCTGTCGGATAAGCTATTAACGCCCCCCGGTTAACCTTTCTGGCTATTTGCCTCAGGCGCCAGGGCGACATTAAGATTTCATTTTAACTGCTTTTTTTGGGCTCGCTTTTTTAACAGCTGCCTTTTTCACTGCAGCTTTTTTTACACTAGCCTTCTTCTTGGCAGCTTTTTTTACAGACTTCTTTTTGGTTGCCGCTTTCTTTTTAGTAGCAGCCTTTTTCTTGGTTGCAGCTTTTTTGCGTCTTGATTTAGGCAGTGGGGCTTTTTCTATTAGCTCCTGACAGGTTTCCAGGCTTAGCGTGGCCGGGTCTTCGATATCTTTTGGAATACGCGCATTTTTTATTCCATCTGTAATATAGGGGCCATAGCGACCACGTAATATTTTAATATCAGTTCCTTCGAAAAGTTTGATTTCACGATTGGCGTCAAATTCTTTCTTTTCCTGAATTAATGTCAATGCCCGCTCAAGAGTGACGGTGTAAGGATCGTCGCCTTCTTTAACCTTGAGAGATACATACTTGCTGCCAAATTTTACATAGGGGCCAAAGCGACCAAAGTTGGTTGATATTTTTTCGCCATCTTCAGTTTCACCAAGATCTCGAGGAAGTTTGAATAGTTCGATAGCTTCTTCGAGGGTTACTTTATCCATTTTTTGACCAGGTCTTAAACCGGCAAATTTTGGTTTTTCCTCATCATCTCTTGTGCCTATTTGAACAAAGGGTCCATAGCGACCCATGCGTACAGATATAGGTTTTCCACTGGCAGGATCGGTGCCTAGTTCTCTGGCCTGTAATGCTTCATCACGGCTGACATTTTCCATTTTGTCGTCAACCAGAGTCTTGAATGCTGTCCAGAATGATTGCATCAAAGGTAACCATTCTGATTCACCACGAGAAATTTCGTCTAAGGTATCTTCCAGTTGAGCGGTAAAGTCATAATCTACATACTGAGTGAAATGCTGAGTCAGAAATTTTATGACAACTCGTCCTACATCGGTAGGGTGAAAGCGTTTTGCTTCCAGCTCGACATATTCCCGATCAAGTAGAGTGGTGATAATTGATGCATAGGTTGAAGGTCGGCCAATGCCATACTCTTCAAGCGTTTTAACAAGACTGGCTTCACTAAATCTTGGCGGTGGTTCTGTAAAATGTTGCTCCAGCCTGATTTCTAACAAGTCGACTATGTCGCCTTCGACCATAGGAGGAAGCAATTTTTCTTTTTGATCATCATTCTTTTTGTCATCCCGTCCTTCAGTATAAACCTGCATAAACCCGGGGTTACGAATAGTAGAACCGGTCGCGCGGAAAGTGTTTTCAGGTCCTGCTTTTAGGTCAACTGCAACGGTGTCCAGTGTGGCATGAATCATCTGACAGGCGATGCTTCGTTTCCAGATCAGGTCGTAAAGACGGTATTCATCCTGACTTAAGTGTTGTTTGATCTGTTCAGGAATATTCATCGCGCTGGTGGGACGAATAGCTTCGTGAGCCTCCTGAGCATTCTTAGATTTTGTTTTAAAAGAGCGGGGAGATTCGGGTAAAGAATCGGCTCCATATTTTTGTAAAATCAGGGTGCGAATATCTTCCAGAGCTTCATTGGATAATGATACGGAATCGGTACGCATGTAAGAGATTAAACCAGTCTGGCCCGCTCCAATGTCAATACCTTCATATAAACGTTGTGCAGTCCGCATGGTTTTTTGAGCACCAAAGCCCAGTTTACGCGAAGCTTCCTGTTGCAAGGTTGATGTTGTAAATGGGGCTGCTGGATTACGTTTACGTTGTTTTTTCTCTACTTTAGCGACGCTTAGTTTTCCATTGCTGGCATCTTTAAGAACTGTATTCGCCTTTTCAGCCTGTTCAGCGTTGGTGATGCTGAACTGTTTCATTTTCTCACCCTGAAGTTGCGTCAGTTTGGCGGCAAACGGTTGTTTATCAAACAGGTTGTCTGCTTCAATTGACCAGTATTCTTCTGGATTAAAGGCTTCAATTTCAAGCTCTCTTTCCACAATCATGCGTAAAGCCGGGCTTTGTACGCGTCCAGCAGACAGGCCTCGTCTTATTTTGCGCCATAATAATGGTGACAGATTGAAACCAACCAGATAATCCAGTGCCCGTCTGGCCTGTTGAGCATTAACCAGATCCATTTCAATTTCACTGGGGTTAGCTACGGCCTCGGTAACTGCCTGTTTAGTAATTTCATGAAAAACGACGCGAAAAGCCTTTTTGTTCTTCATTAAATTGCGGTCTTTCAATAGCTCGTACAAGTGCCATGAAATGGCTTCACCCTCGCGATCCGGATCCGTTGCGAGATAGAGTGTGTCGGCTTTTTTAAGCAGTTTGGCAATGCTTTTTACGTGTTTCTCATTGCGCTCAACAACTTCATAATTCATTTTGAAGTTATTCTCTGTCTCGACTGCACCTTCTTTGGGTATCAGGTCGCGTACATGACCGTATGAGGCAAGAACTTTAAAGTCCTTACCCAGATACTTTTCGATTGTTTTGGCTTTCGCAGGAGACTCTACTATGACAAGGTTGCTACTCATAGATAATGTTACTTTAAAGTGGATTAATGAAAAATGGCTGGCTGGTCTGCAAACACGATGTCTTCATAATGCATCAAGGTGTTTTCATCCTGATCGATAGCACTATTGAAAAGTACCATCATGACAACCCATCTGAATTCTTCCATGTCAACCAGACTATTTCCATCCAGTGCCATGATGCGGTTAATGACTAGTTCGCGTAATTCAGGCGTTAATACGCCTGATTGTTCAAGAAAGAGTAAAAAACCCTGTACTTTACTGTCCAGACGCTGTTGCTCTCTCTTTGAATATATTCTTATAGAGTTGACTGATTGTTCTAGAACTGGAATATCTTCAGCCTCTGCCAGGCCATCTAGCCAGTCAAATGCCTTGTCTATTTCCTGAGCTTCAAATCCTGCTTCACGTAAATCTGAATCAATACTGTCTCTATCTTCGGGTAAACTGTCATCTCTATCAATGTAACTGGAAAATATGTACATCAGTACGTCTATAACGCCTTCTTTCATGAATACCTCTATTTTGCATCTATCTGTTTAGCATCTAACATACTGACTTCCAGGCGCAGTTTGAATATGCTCATTTAACTCTAATATTAATAGCATGGATGAAAGCTGCTCAATGGTCAAGCCACAGCGTTGAACTAGAGTTTCAATAGAGACGGGGTCGTAACCGATATTATCCAGTAATTGCTGATATTCGGCGTCAAGTTGATGTGCTTCAGGTTCATTTTGAGTTTCGTCCTGGGTGGCAACAAACCCCAGTAAGCTGCCAATGTCTTCAATAATATCAGAAGCCTGGTCAACCAGTTTGGCCCCCTGGCGGATTAAGTGATGACAGCCCTTGGCCTGAGGGTTGTGGATAGAACCGGGAATGGCGAAAACCTCTCGTCCCTGTTCAATGCTGCTATTCGCGGTTATTAATGAACCACTTTTGCGTGTTGCTTCGACAACTAAAGTGGCCAGGCTGAGTCCACTAATCAGTCGGTTACGCTTGGGAAAATTTTCGCTGAGGGGTGGAGTGCCTATTGGGAACTCAGAAATGATTAACCCGTTTTCAGCAATTTGATGCGCCAGTTGTTTATTTTTAGAAGGGTAAATTCTGTCAATGCCTGTGCCTATGACTGCAATGGTGTTGCCCGTAGCATCGAGAGCTCCTTGATGTGCATGTTTATCGATGCCTAGAGCCATGCCGCTGGTAATCGTCAGCCCTGATTTTGCAAGGTAAGCTGCAAACTCATGGGCGGTACTTGCTCCGCCAGTCGTGCAGTTACGGCTTCCAATCAACGCTATTTGCGGACTTTTTAATAGAGTTATATTGCCTAGCCCATACAGTACAGGCGGGGCATCTCTTATCTCTCTTAGTAAATCAGGATAATCCGGGTCATTTAAAATCAGTAGATGATGAGTCGGGTCTGATTCCTGCCAGGTCAAAGCCTGATCAATTTTATCCTGTTGAGGGTTGTTTAGTGCGGTGATCTGCTTTTGGTTAAGACCCAGTGCAGATAAATGTTTATTTGAGCTACTGAAAAGCCTGCTAATATCAAAATTTTCGGTTTCCAGCAGCTTTCTGAAATTAACTGGGCCTATTCCCGGGCATAGGCTCAGCCTTAGATAGTATGCAAATTCATCCCTGTTCATTGCATATTAATTCCAGAGTATTACGGAGTGATAACTTGCTCGTCCATGCGTATTGGGTCGTCAGCTTCCATGATCAGGGCGAAACTCATTTTTTCATAAGTACGAATAACCATTAACAGCCCAATGCGTTCATCGGGAAGTTTTACCTGGAAATTATTCTCTTTTTCATTGCGGTCTACAATAACTTTTCCTATACGGTTTATAGCTAAAATATTACCCGTTGTTATTCCGTCTCTCTCTCCAAGATTAATTGCTACGGTATCGTATTGCCCAAGTTGTGATATTCCGTCAAGTAATGAAATGATGCGACCTTTCACTTGATCTTTAGGTGGGCGAGGGAAGAAGTCTCTTTGCAGGTTTGAGTTATCTATGGGTAATACTCTGTCATCCCGAAGAATCTCTCTGGCAGATGAAGTTACTCGAACTGAGGCGGGGTCTCCTCCTTTTTCTAATTTTGCTTCGGCTACATAGAGCGCCTCATAACCCAAAACTTCTCCGCTAACGGTATCAACCAAAGGTTTGTTTGGTCTGAAAATCTGGTAACGACCATTGCCAGTTTTGGTATCAAGTTTTCTTACATACAGCGTGTCATTAATGGCATTGGCAAGATGATTGTTGCGGCTATCAAGTACATAAGCTGAATTCGCTAGCTCTTCTTCATCAATGATGAGGGGCTTTTTAAGCAGTTGGCGAATAGACTCAATGGGAATCGACGGGATTGTAGCGTCGATAGACTGTGCTCGAATTCTGGGCGATAGCTTGACTAATTTTAGCCCGCTGGATATTGCCTGACCTGTTTCTCCACGTCGACTCAATTGAATTCGTTTTACTCCGCCCACATAAATAATGGCAAGCTCATCACCGGGGTAGATTAGATGAGGGTTGTTAACCTGAGGGTTTTTGTACCATATTTCTGGCCAGAACCATGGGTCGCGTAAAAAATGAGAGGAAATGTCCCACAAAGTATCCCCTTTCTGTACAATATAGGTCTCAGGGTGTTGGGGTTCGTAAATAACTGTTTCACGGGGTTGTTGAGGCGTAATATTAGCCTGGATAGTCGTTTCAGTTTGTTCTGGACTTTCCTGCTCAACCACGGCATAAGGTTGTTTGGTCGAAGCGCAGCCATTCAGCAGTAATAAACCGGCGAAAATGAACAATCCGTTTGTTAACAGTCGCTTGTTATGGTGAGACATAGAAACCCCTGCATTGATGTAATTTGTTTCGTTGATTATTTATCATTGAATATTAGCGATTGTAGTTGAATTTTACTCAACTACAACCTTTTTTATGGATAAGATTCTATTATAATCATAAACTTGGAGCAAATACTTATAACTTTGTTGAAGTTTGATTTATGGCTTTATTAAATATTTTACATTTCCCCGATCCACGACTTAGAACCAAAGCTGTCGAAGTTTCAGTATTTGATGAAAACTTGCAGACTTTGGTGAATGATATGCTTGAGACTATGTATGAAGCTCCTGGTATTGGTCTGGCTGCCACTCAGGTGGATAACCATATACGTTTGCTTGTTATGGATATATCCGAAGATAAAAATGATCCGAAGGTTTTAATAAATCCGCAGATACTGTCATCAGAAGGTGATGAAGAAATGGATGAAGGGTGCCTGTCTGTGCCTGGCTATTATGAAACGGTGAGTCGAGCTGAAAAAGTACATGTTCGTGCCCAGGATTCAAAAGGGAAATTCTTTGAAATTCATGCAGATGATCTTGAAGCTGTCTGTATTCAGCATGAAATGGATCATCTGGAAGGCAAGCTGTTTGTTGATTATATCTCCAGTTTAAAGCGTGATCGTATCCGCAAGAAACTTGAAAAATTAAAAAAGCAGGAAAAGAGTTAGTCCCTGGAATCAATAATCAAATGATGAAAATTATCTATGCGGGTACGCCTGAGTTTGCGGTGCCAGCTCTGGAGTCTTTAATTCAATCAGGTCACCAGGTGGTGGCCGTTTACACTCAACCGGACCGTCCGGCCGGACGTGGTCGTAAAATTCAATTTAGTCCTGTAAAAAATTGCGCGCTGGAACATGGCATTGAGGTTGTTCAACCTCAAACCTTTAAAAGTCAAATAGATATTGACCAGTTTCAATCTTATGGCGCAGACCTGATGGTGGTTGCGGCTTACGGTATCTTGCTACCGCCGGTTATTCTTGATGGTCCGGCTCTGGGTTGTATTAATATTCATGGTTCTCTGCTGCCTCGCTGGCGTGGTGCGGCTCCTATTCAACGGTCAATCCTGGCAGGAGATCAACAAACAGGTATTACCTTAATGCAAATGGATATTGGGCTGGATACCGGTGCCATGCTCGCAAAAGCAAGTATAAAGATAGATGCAACTACTACGGCTGCTGATTTACATGATTCTCTCAAGGAAATAGGAGCTGAGCTGCTAATTGCTAACCTTGAAGATATACTTAATTCATCCATCGACGCACAGCTGCAGGATGATAGCCTTGCCTGTTATGCGGCTAAACTGAGTAAGCAGGAAGCATTGGTAGACTGGAATAAATCAGCGGAATTAATTCACCGGGAAATTCGTGCATTTAACCCGTGGCCGGTGAGTCATACAACGTTGAATGGGCAGAATGTGAAAATCTGGTCGGCTAGCATGGGTAATCAAAACACTGGCAAACCTGCAGGAAGTGTGATTTCACATGATAAGCAGGGTTTACAGGTCAGTTGTGGAGAAGGTGTCTTATCGATAAATGAAATTCAATTTGCGGGTAAAAAACGTGGCTTAGCCACACAGTTATTAAATTCACGCAATCTTACCGGTGTAATTTTCGGTAACTCATGAACTCTTTTTCCCCAACTTCCCGGCAAGTAGCACTGGATGTGTGTTACCAGGTTGCTGTTCGCGGTTTATCTTTAACTGAGGTATTGGATCAGCAATTAAATAAGCTTGAATCTGAGCGTGATCGGTCTTTCTGTAGTGAATTATGCTTTGGCTTTAGTCGCTATTATTTTGTTTTACTGGAAAGCTTAAAAAAGCTGGTTAAGAAGCCGTTGAAATCTCGTGACAAAGATGTGCAGATCATCATCTTACTCGGCCTGTATCAAATACGTTTTATGCGTGTTGAAAATCATGCTGCTGTGAATGAGTCGGTAAAGCTTTTGCAGCGCAGGAAAAAAGTTTGGGCAAAAGGTTTGGTGAATGCTGTCTTACGTTCGTATATTCGTGCATTACCTGAGAAAACTAGTGAAACTGAACAGCTATTAACTTTTGAAGAAAATTATTTAGCTTACCCGGAATGGATTACTCAAAAAGTTAAAAAGGACTGGTCTGAGCATTCGGCAAAAGTGTTACAGGCTGGAAATCAGCGTGCTCCAATGGTTCTGCGGGTTGATCTACAGAAAATTTCACGATCAGGTTATTTAAAACAACTTGCTGAATCTTCTATCGATGCCCGTGAACACCCGATAGTAGAGCAAGCTATAATTCTGAAAAGTCCAGTTGCGGTTGAAAGTTTACCGGGTTTTTCTAAAGGGCTTGTCAGCGTGCAAGATGCAGCGGCTCAGCTAGCAGCAGTTTTACTCGATTGTGAACCTGGCATGAAAGTACTGGATGCCTGTGCAGCTCCGGGTGGTAAAACATTGCATATTCTCCAGTCAGCTTTATCGCTACAGGTTACAGCGTTAGATAAAGATGAAGGACGTCTGCAACGAGTCACAGAAAATTTACAAAGAGCCAGTGTCTCTGCTGAACTGTGTTGTGCCGATGCAGCACAACCGGATAGCTGGTTTGACGGTAAGTTATTTGACCGAATCCTGCTGGATGCACCCTGTTCAGCGAGTGGTATTATTCGACGGCACCCGGATATCCGTCTTTTACGTCAGGCGGATGATGTGAATGGGCTTGTGGATCAGCAGAAACGCCTGTTAACAGCGATGTGGCCTCTGTTGGAACCGGGTGGGCGATTACTTTACAGTACCTGCTCTATATTCAAGGATGAAAATGAAGACCAGATAAAGCATTTTATAAGTGATCATGATAATTGTGTTGAACTGCCTTTGAAATCAGTACAATGGGGTTTAAGTCGACCTGTAGGTCGCCAAATTCTTCCAGGATTTTTTGAAATGGACGGATTTTATTATGCCTGCCTGGAAAAAAAGGCTACCTAGTGCCAGGCATGAATCGGAGTTTTTACAGATATTACATGTGACTAAATAATTGATGCGCATTAAACTTAATCCTGTAAATCTGGTTTTCTATCTGTTGCTGATGGCTATGGTTCTGAGGCCGGCTAATGGTCATGCTCAAAAAGAATTTGTTATAAAGTCGGTTAATACTCAGCTAAATGAAACCGTTTATTTTCTCAATGCTGTTTTTGAAATTAACCTGCCGGATTATATCGTCAAAGCATTTGAGCAGGGTTTTGAAATACCTCTGTCGATGGAAATTGAGATATCCAGGAAACGGGGTTTCTGGTTTGATGATGCGGTGGTCACCATTAAACAGCAGTATCGATTACAATATCATGCGATGTTGGATTCTGTCTCTCTATTGAATATGAACTCTGGCAACCGTCTTAAATTCTCTACTCTAGAGGATGCTCTCAATCACCTGACCGTATTATTAAACTTTCCTTTACTGGATAATAATGCGCTCAATCAACAAGAGCACTACAGTGCCCGGCTAAATTTTGGTATTGATAATGCAGCATTGCCCACGCCATTAAAATCATCTTCATTATGGGAAAATGACTGGCATATCGGTAGTGACTGGTATGAGTGGGACGTTACCCAATGAGAATTTTGTCATGAACAGTGCTCTACGAAACTCTGCTCCCATCATTGCACTGATCATTTTATTGTTTGTATCGCTTTATTCCATCAGTGATGCAACATCAAATTCTGCATCTTTTGGCAAATATTACAATCTGCTGGTCTTTTTTAATGCGCTGGGGTTGATTGTGTTGCTTGGTCTGATTGTTTATAACGTCTTCAAGCTAATCATTCAGTACCGATTAAAAGCTGTTGGCTCCCGGTTAACCACCAGGATGATGAGTATCTTTGTCATTTTAACGATTATTCCGGTGAGTATTGTTTATTACTTTTCGCTGACTTTTCTGCATTCAAGCATAGATAGCTGGTTTGATGTCGGGGTGGAGCAGGCTCTTGAAGATTCGTTAAAGCTTGGGCGTAGCGCACTGGATTTGCGTAAGCGGGAAGCATTGAAGAAAACCCGGCTGATAGCTAATGAAATTCCGTCAGTTCCTGAAGAAGTATTGATTGTGTATTTGAATGATGCTCTCAATCAACAACAGGCTAATGAACTTACTGTGGTTGGATTAAATGGCGTTATCCTCGCGTCCAGCAGTGAAAATTCAGCCGAAATGCCCACGGCACTGGCTAAAACTGAATTTGGTGAACTAGGGCCGGACGACCATTTTCTCAAGCTGGAAGAAAACCAGGATGTTGGTTTACGTATCCGCATTGTAGTGCCGGTTTTTGATCCGGCTACAATAGAGCAGAAAACCTTTTTACAAGCACTGTTTCCGATTACTGACCGGGTGAATGAATTAACTCAGGCGGTAGAGCAGGCTTATGAAAAATATCGAGAGTTATCCGTTTTACGTGATCCGTTAAAAACCAGTTTTACCATGGCACTTTCGCTGGTATGGCTGCTGAGTGTGTTGTCAGCTATCTGGATTGCCTTTCTTTCTGCTCGTAAGCTGGTTTCACCGATAAATGACCTGGTGGAAGGCACACAGGCAGTTGCAGCTGGCGATTATGAAAAACAGTTGCCTTTATCGGGGGATGATGAACTGGGTTTTTTAACCCGCTCGTTTAATACCATGACCAGGAAAATTTCGCGTGCGAGAGCTATTGCGGACCAGAGTCAAATGATGGAAGAATTGCAGAAGAGTTACCTCGAATCAGTTCTAGAACATATTATTTCGGGTGTCATGACGATCAATGAATCAGGTGCCATTAAACAGGGGAATCGTGCGGCAGAGATTATTTTTGGATTAGATGAAGGTAGTTTTCATGATCAAACAGTGAAGCTGATGCAGCAGCGTCATCCCCAGTTAAAGCTATTTTTTGAAGTGGTGAAGAGAAATATACAAAGCCAGCAGGAGTGGCAGGAAGAAGTTACTCTATTTGGTCGAAATGGACGCAAGGTGTTACGGGTTAGAGGTACTGAGCTGGAACAAAAATATCAGGATACCAGAGAGCAGGTCGTTGTTATTGATGATTTAACAGCATTAATACAGGCTCAAAAAGATTCTGCCTGGAGTGAAATGGCGCGGCGTCTTGCACATGAAATCAAGAACCCTTTAACACCTATTCAGCTTTCTGCAGAGAGATTACAGGGTAAGCTGGCAGGGCAGGTTGATGAAGCAAAACAGGAAATGCTGGATCGCTACACCCATACAATTGTGCAACAGGTTGAAGCGATGAAATCGATGGTGAATAGCTTCACCGAATATGCCCGGGCTCCAAGTCCGAGTTTGCAGAAGATGAATCTCAATCAGATGGTGACTGAGGTTGTACAGCTTTATTTGGAGAATAGAAAAGAAGTCGAAATCAGGCTTTCTCTGGATGAATGTATGTCTGATATGCAAGCTGATCCGGTAAGGATTAGACAGCTAATTCATAATCTGGTTAAAAATGCATCGGAAGCTGTAGATGGTCGGGGCTGGATCAGTTTGAAAACAGTCTGTATTGAAGAGCATGGTTGCTACTATACTGAGCTAACGGTTGAAGATAGTGGGGCAGGAATCAAGGAGGAAGTCATGGGTACCCTGTTTGAACCCTATGTGACTGCTAAAAAGACAGGCAGTGGTTTGGGTCTTGCTATCGTTAAGAAGATTGTTGATGAGCATAATGGACTTGTGTGGGCTGAAAATAATGAAGCAGGTGGAGCCCGATTTGTCCTGCGTTTACCGGTGATGAAGGATGACTAATAAAATAATTAGAATAATATTTTGATGAGAATGGCTTTATGAGTGTGAAAATATTAGTAGTAGATGATGAGCCTGATATCCGTTTTTTATTGAAAGATATTCTTGAGGATGAAGGTTATGAAGTAGAAGTGGCTGAAAATGCCATTCAGGCTAGTGAGCGTAAAGTCAGCTTTTCGCCTAACCTTATTCTATTAGATATCTGGATGCCTGATATGGATGGTGTCAGTTTACTCAAACAGTGGAGTGAGCAGAAAGTACTGGATAGTCCCGTAGTAATGATTTCAGGGCATGGAACGGTAGAAACTGCTGTAGAAGCAACACGATATGGGGCTTTTGATTTTGTAGAGAAACCCTTGTCAACAGCCAAACTGTTGCGCACGGTAACATCTGCATTAAGCAGCAGTAAAAAGAGCGCTCCATCAGAAGAAGTTGAAGATGTAGAGTTTCCGGTGGGTAATAGCCATCAAATGCAGGTGCTGCGTCAAACTATGCAAACTCTTGCTATGGATTTAAATCCCGTTTTTTTTACGAGTCAGCCGGGTTCAGGATCACGTATCTGGTCTAATTATTTATTCTCTCAGCAGACAGTAAAAGCCAATATTTCTTCTTTTAATGCTGACGCTAAAGCTTATCAAAATGGTCTCACTGAAAATATTTTTATAGCAGAAGTTACAGACCTGAATATGGATAAGCAAAAGCAATTGTTAGCTCTAATTAACCATTTGAAATCGGTATCTTCTACCGGAAGGCTGGTTGTGGTTAGCCAGTATGCTCATGAATCTCTGAGTAATAAAAGTGAAGTGTTGCCTGAGCTTGCCGAAAACTGGAGACAGGCTGTTTATATTCCTTCTTTGAATGAGCATATTGAAGATATACCTGAACTGGTCGAATATTATGTCACCCGGTTTAGTGAGAAGGAGGATTTGCCTTATCGCCATTTAGGTGTGGCGGGGCAAAATATGATTCGTAATCATTCCTGGAAAGGTGGGTTGACTGAGCTTAAATCCGTGTTAAAACAAATTTTGTCGAATAGTGATGATGACAATGTTGAACTGGCTGAAATTCAGAGTTCTCTGCAGTTATCACGTCAGACATTAGATGAAAACTCACCTAATGTTTTGAAACTGTCGATTAATCTTGACTTGGATATGCGTGAAGCACGTGAATATTTTGAACGAAAATTTCTTAGTAAACAACTAGAGTTGTGCGGATTTAATGTGTCTGAGCTGGCACGTAAAATTGGACAGGAACGTACAAATCTTTATCGAAAACTAAAGTCTCTGGGACTGCAAACAAAAAAATAAAATGAATATAATTATTCTTGGGGCCGGTCAGGTTGGCTCTTCTGTTGCTACTGAACTTGCTAAAGAAGACAGTAATGAAATAACGGTCATCGATGTTGATCAAAGCATATTGTCAGATTTGCAGGATCACCTGGATTTACGAACGATTTGTGGCAATGGCTCTTACCCCAGTGTGTTGAAACAGGCCGGAGCCGATGATGCTGATATGCTGATTGCTCTGACCAATAGCGACGAAATAAATATGGTGGCCTGCCAGATTTGTCACACCCTGTTTCATACCCCAACAAAAATAGCACGCATTCGTTCTCAGGAATACATGCAAAAACAGCAGTTATTCGGTGAAGGTTCGATACCTGTCGATGTCACTATCAGTCCGGAAAACCTGGTTACAGAATATATTCATCACTTAATTGAGCACCCCAGTGCCTTGCAGGTGCTGGATTTTGCCGGGGGTAAAGTTCAGCTAGTGGCAGTAAAGGCTTATCACGGTGGCCCACTGGTGGGGCATGAATTGAAAACCATACGCCAGCATATTCCCGGAGTGGATATGCGTGTCGCCGCTATTTTTCGTCAGGGTGAATCGTTACCACCGACTGCGAATTGTGTGATTGAAGTTGATGACGAAGTGTTTTTTGTCGCGGCCAGAAAGCATATACGAACAGTTATTTCAGAATTGCGTAAACTTGATAAACCGATTAAGCGAGTGATGCTGGCGGGTGGTGGCACCATTGGTGGCCAGTTAGCGGCAATTCTGGAGAAAGATTATCAGGTCAAGGTGATCGAAACGAATTTACAGCGTACAAATCAACTCGCTGGTGAACTACATTCTTCTATTGTGTTACATGGTGATGCGGCTAATCCTGATTTGCTGATGGAAGAAAATATCGAATCGATGGACGTGTTCTGCGCGTTGACCAATGATGATGAAGCTAACATTCTGTCAGCGATGCTGGCTAAACGCCTGGGCGCTCGTAAAGTTATGTCTTTGATTAACCGTCCTGCTTATGTTGAGCTGGTGGAAAGTGGATTGATTGATATTGCTCTTTCTCCGCACCAGGTAACCATTGGTGCCATGCTGGCGCATATACGTCGTGGGGATGTGGTTGCTGTTCATGCTCTCAGGCGAGGTTCTGCAGAAGCTATAGAAGCAATCGCTCATGGGGATAGGAAATCATCTAAAGTTGTCGGGCGTAGACTTGAAGAGTTGAAGCTTCCTAAAGGAACTACAATTGGAGCCATAGTGCGAGGTAAAGAGGTTTTAATTGCTCACCATGACATCGTTATAGAATCTGAAGATCATGTTATTTTGTTTATTACCAATAAACGAGATGTCAGCAAGGTAGAAAAACTGTTCCATCCTGACATTACTTTCTTTTGATTTTAGCCTGAATTAACCCATGCAATTACTCGTTATTATTAGAATACTTGGCCTGTTGCTGATGGTGTTCAGCACCACCATGTTGCCCCCGGTACTGGTAGACTGGATCTATCAGGAAAATGCATCTGCCCCATTTTTGAATGCTTTTGTGTTAATTCTAATCGGTGGGTTTGTATTGTTTCTACCTGTTCGAAAATATAAAAAAGACCTGAGGCTGAGGGATGGTTTTATGGTCGTGGTCATGTTCTGGTTCGTGTTGGGTTCTGCAGGAGGTCTACCTCTTTACCTGTCAGAAGCTAATGAACTGTCTATCACCGATGCAGTTTTTGAGTCGATATCGGGTTTAACGACTACGGGTGCTACGGTCATTGTCGGGCTTGATGATCTGCCGCACTCTATATTATTTTATCGTCAGTTTCTGCAATGGTTAGGCGGCATGGGTATCATTGTATTGGCCGTAGCTGTTTTGCCTATGTTGGGAATAGGGGGCATGCAGTTATACCGTGCCGAAACACCCGGGCCGGTTAAAGATACTAAACTTACCCCTAGAATTACCGAAACAGCAAAAGCTCTATGGTACATTTATTTGGGCTTAACCATTAGTTGCGGGGTGGCTTACTGGTTAGCGGGAATGAATGCTTTTGATGCTATTTCACATGCTTTTTCAACGGTTGCTATTGGTGGCTTCTCTACCCACGATGCCAGTATGGGGTATTTTAATAATAGAGGTATTGAGTTGATAGCTATTGTTTTTATGCTGCTATCCGGGGTTAATTTTGCACTTCATTTTGCAGCTTTACGACATAGAAGATTAACGCCTTATCTTAAAGATGCTGAATTCGGTACTTATATTATGGTGCTGTCGGTAGTGAGTGTGATCACTATTAGCTATCTGTACATGACGCAGACATTTACCTCGCCGGTAGAAAGTCTTATAGAGGGATTGTTTCAAGTCGTGTCTATCGGCACCACAACCGGTTTCACCACTCAGGAATATTACACCTGGCCGGGTTTTTTACCGGTGTTATTGCTGTACGTTAGCTTTATTGGAGGCTGTGCTGGCTCGACCGGTGGTGGCATCAAGGTTATACGTATTCTTTTACTGGTTAAGCAGGGCATGCGTGAACTTCGCAGGCTGGTCCATCCTTCGGCTCAGTTTGCGGTAAAGATTGGGCGTAAACCGGTGCCAGATAAAGTTATTGAAGCCGTTTGGGGGTTCTTTGCTGCTTATTTTGCGATATCGGCTTTGATGATTTTGTTACTGATGGCATCCGGCCTAAATCAGGATACTGCTTTTTCTGCGGTGGCGGCCTGTCTGAATAATCTCGGTCCGGGGCTGGATGAAGTGGGGCAAAATTTTGCATCCATCAATGACTTTGCCAAATGGGTATTATGTCTGGCCATGTTGTTAGGTCGGCTGGAAATTTTTACCCTGTTAGTATTGTTGACTCCCGGCTTCTGGCGCAAATAAGTTTGGGTATATGTGTTTTTTCTGAGTCAGCTAGCAAGATATGTGAACTTTTTCTGTAAAGGTTTGTTTCATAGGTGACTCAGATCTAGTTATCATTCAAGTTTCTGGTTTTATGGTGGATAAGCTTACCTGAATAATGTAACTTATGTTTACTGTTAATGCTTATCAAAAGACAAACTGTAGTAGTGATTTTGGGTGATGTCGAATTTTAGTACGGGTAATATATCGCTGTTTAATAAATTTAGCCTGCTGTGGAACCGGCTGATTCCGGGCTGGGCTGAACGAAAAATTTCTTCACAATTATTCCTGTTTAATACTCAAAAGAAAAAACTAAATAAAATACCTAAAGGGTTTAAGCAAGATATAGTCAAAACTCCTGACGGTGATATAAATATTTACCAGATAGGCAGGGGGCCAACAGTTGTTTTTGTACATGGATGGGGTGGTGGTTCATATCAGTTTTTATCATTAATGAGAGGGCTGAAAGCATGTGGTTTTACAGCTCTAGCCTTCGATCACCTTGGGCATGAAAATAGTGAAAACAAACCTGCAACAATTCAGCAGTTAATTAAGACCACAAATTTTATTTTAAATCTGGTTAAAAAAAATTACCGTGAAGGACTGTATGCGGTTGTAGGGCATGACATTGGTTGTATGGTAATAACCAGTGCTAAACCAGCTTTGATCAAAGATTTACCATTATTTCTAATATCACCAATTTTTAATTACAAACTCCACTTTCTCAGGAAATTGAGTAAGTTAAACTTACATCCTGAAATTTTAAAACAATATGCTTCCCAGTTTGTCGGGAACTATGAAAAGGAGTACGCCCGGCTAGAGTTAGCGCATAATCTGGAGAAATACAGCGATGTATCTGTCATCGCTCACGATACATCAGACACAATATCGCCTGTTTCGGATTCGATAAAATTCTGTACCAAATTTCCTATCACTAAATTACTTGTTACCAAAGAACTGGATCATGACAGGGTGATCAGTTCTGAGTCTGTCTGGCAGGAATTGAAGTCACACCTCAATTATGAAGATACCACCATTAACTTTTCGAAAATTGTTCTAAAAGAGCTTTCAAGATAAGTGTTTGAGTTAGTTATTAATCATATTGTTTTCATGCAATGACTGATTAAAATTCTGGTAATCCTTCACTCATCAAAGGCTTAATGGTGGTTAATATGGTTTGTAATGTATTTGGGTAGTTGGCTTCCTGGGCGGCCAATAACTCTTTCATGTGTTGCCGTTGAGTTGGTTTTGCAAAACAGGCTGGGCAATTATCTTCGATGACGGGTAAATGTGACTCATCAGCGAATTTTCGTAGTTGATGTTCACGTGTATACACAAAAGGACGGATAATTCTGATATCTCGCTCATCATTTATATAATGCGCTTTCATGGTTTTCAATTTACCGCCGTGCAGTGCTGACATTAAAAAACTTTCGGCCAGATCATCTAAGTGCTGACCCAAAGCTAAAACATTGTAGTTATTTTCTCGTGCTGTTTTGTACATCAATCCTCGTCGCATGCGAGAGCAAAATGCACAAAATGAATCTTTTTGCATGTGCTTGTCGGCCATCTCCACAATAGGTTCACTTATATAATGGTATTCCAGATTAAGGCTTTGCATGTAATGTTTAAGTGGGGAAGGGTCAAAGTCATCACTCTGAGGGTCGATGGTAATGACTCCCAGCTCAAAAAATATCGGGGCATGTCGTTTAAAGTGCATTAGAGCATGTAGTAAAGATAATGAATCTTTTCCGCCAGACACCGCAACCAGAATACGATCATCAGGCCTAATCATCTTAAAATCAGCGATAGCTTTTCCGCTCAGGTGTAATAATTTTTTGGGAGGTTTTACGAACATGTCAGAAAAAATGGGTAACGAAGTGACATGATAGAGTGTCGAACCGGCAAGTGCTACTCCTGCTCAATCACTAGTACCAGGCTTTAGTCAAATCACAGGCAAAAAAAAGCCTCAATCGAGTCCTTGACTGAGGCTGTGTTGACCGTCCTGGTCGATGATTGACTTAATTTTACATCCCTGAGATAGTGCCTTCCTGAGCAAGCGATCCTGCTTTATGGGTAATTTCCTTTTTAGGCTCTATCCCTAGAACGTAGGCATATGATTGCATGTCCTAATGAATGGAACTAGCGCCTTTTGCGCTTCTTTGTGTAGGTCAATATCAATAATAAATGTAGGATAAATCCTACAGGGAACTTTTATCATGTTATTTCCAGCGATCCAGCCGACTCGAACTATGTATATTCAGGTTTCAGCTGATCATGAACTATATATTGAAGAATGTGGCAAAGCAGATGGTGTACCTATCGTATTTTTACACGGGGGACCGGGTGGCAGTTGTGAACCGGCACATCGTCGTTATTATGATCCAGAGCGTTACCGCATTATTCTGTTTGACCAAAGGGGCTGCGGGAAATCACGACCTCATGCCAGCCTGGAAAATAATACAACTCAGGATTTGATTGATGACCTGGAGAAAATTCGAGAGCACCTGGAGATCGATAAATGGGTAGTTTTTGGTGGTTCCTGGGGCTCTACTCTTGCGCTTGCCTATGCTGAGGCTCACGTAGACAGGGTGTTAGGCCTGGTGTTGCGCGGTATATTTTTATGTCGTCAGCAAGATGTTGACTGGTTTTATCAGGGAGGGGCGGCTCGCTTATTTCCCGATGCCTGGCAAGACTTTATAGCGCCAATACCTGAAAATGAAAGGTCAGATTTAGTAACGGCATACCATAAACGACTAACCAGTGATAATGAACTTGAACGAATGGCGGCAGCAAAAGCCTGGTCAATCTGGGAGGGTAGTACTGCAACACTAAGGAAAAATAGCGCAGTTATTGATTATTTCTCAGACCCTCATATTGCTTTAAGCATTGCTCGAATTGAATGCCATTATTTTATCAATAATAGTTTCTTTGAAGAAAATCAATTACTGGAAAATGCTTACAAATTGAAACATATACCGGGTTTTATTGTGCATGGGCGTTATGACGTCATCTGTCCGATTGATCAGGCTTTTGCACTGCATGATAAGTGGCCTAATGCTCAGTTAAAAGTCATTGCTGATGCCGGGCATGCAGTTTCAGAGGAAGGCATAGTAAAAGCCCTGGTGGAGAGTACTAATACTATGTTGCGTCTTCTTGAATGATTGTATTATTGCAACGAGTCAGGCAGGCGCGGGTTGAAGTTGAAAAGCAGATTGTTGGGCAGATAAATCAGGGTTTACTGGTTTTTGTGGGTTTTGAGCCTGAAGATAATGAAACTGTTGTCTCGCGCATGTTGGAGCGTTTGTTGAACTACCGTGTTTTTGCTGACCAGGATGATAAAATGAATTTGTCTGTACGTGATATTCAGGGAGGACTGCTACTGGTGCCGCAATTTACCCTCGCGGCAAATACTACTAAAGGAAGGCGGCCTAGTTTCACGTCGGCAGCTGCACCTGAAAAGGGGCTGGACTTGTTTGAATATTTGCTGGGACAGGCTGTTGAAAAGCATGAAACAGTTTCGAGCGGGCGTTTTGGGGCTGATATGCAGGTACATTTACAAAATGATGGTCCAGTGACCTTTTTGCTGAAATAGCAAAATATAAAGTTGGAGAAGTTAATAATGCAGAAAGTGATATATTTATTTTTAGTTTTTTTATCTGTTTCAGTTCAGGCTGCTGATCTGGAGCGTGAAAAGCGCCTGATGAATCAGATAGTTGATGCCATTATGGACGGTGATGCTGAAATGCTAACGGCTGATGGGCATGAGTTTTTAACTATTTACACGGAAGCTGATGAACCAAAGGGAGCGGTTCTTGTTATGCACGGGCGTGGATTTCACCCGGATTGGGCTGATGCAATTAACCCGTTAAGAGTGGGCTTAGTGGATCATGGCTGGAATACACTGTCGATTCAATTGCCAGTGCTGGAAAAATCAGCCAAATTTTATGATTATATCCCTGTCTTCGATGAAGCAACCCCACGTATTGATGCAGCTATAGATTTTTTGCAGCAGCAGGGCAATAAAAAAATAATTATCATCGCTCATAGTTGTGGTGCCCACATGGCCATGCAATATATTCGAAATAAGGGGGAATCCCGGTTTGATGCATTTGTAGGAATAGGCATGGGTGCAACTGATTATAAACAACCCATGTTGAAGCCATTTCCACTGGATACCATGAAAAAACCTGTTCTTGATGTATATGGTGGTGATGATTATCCGGCAGTGCAAAGGTTGGCCGCTATTCGTGCGCAGCAAATGCAGGATGAAGGCAATGAATTATCTACCCAAAAAATTGTACCGGTTGCCAATCATTATTTTACGGATATGGGCGAACCTCTGGTTGAAGTGATCGCAGAATGGCTGGAAAAGTTATAAAACAAATAAAATGAATTGATATGGGGCTGTATTTTTGCCGCCTGCCAGCTTATTATCTGCCTCCAGTTTTTTTAGTTGTGTTGAAATATGTCAGAACGTACTGCAACTGTTACTCGTAATACGCTTGAAACCCAGATTAGTGTAAGCGTTAATCTGGATGGAACAGGCCAATCAAAATTCGATACCGGAATTCCATTTCTGGAACACATGCTGGAGCAAATCTCCCGCCATGGTCTGGTAGATCTTGAAATTACCGCGAAAGGTGATTTACATATTGATGATCACCACACAGTCGAAGATATTGGTATTACGCTGGGACAGGCTTTTGCTAAAGCACTTGGCGATAAAAAAGGTATTCAACGTTACGGTCATGCCTATGTGCCACTAGATGAAGCGTTATCAAGAGTCGTCATAGATTTTTCCGGGCGTCCAGGCATTGAATATCGTGTAGATTTCCCACGTGCAAAAATCGGTAGTTTTGATGTGGATCTTTTTCATGAGTTTTTTCAGGGGTTCATTAATCATGCGCTGGCTACATTGCACATCGATAACCTGCACGGTAAAAATGCTCACCATATTGCAGAAACAATCTTCAAGGCATTCGGCAGGGCTATTCGTCTTGCGATGAGTGCCGATGAGCGTATGGCTGGTGTAATTCCTTCTACCAAAGGAAGTTTATAGCACCATGCAAACTATCGCAGTGATCGACTATGGCATGGGAAACCTGCATTCGGTAACCAAAGCACTTGAGCATGTTGTTGATGAAAATCAGAAAGTTATTTTAACGTCGTCACCAAAGGTAGTTGCAGAGGCTGATAAAGTGGTTTTCCCTGGTCAGGGTGCAGCACGTGATTGCATGTTGGCTATCGATGAACATGGTTTACGTGAAACAGTGCAGCAAGCCGCAAAAAATAAACCCTTTCTGGGAATATGCATGGGTATGCAGGTTTTGGTGCATGCCAGTGAAGAAAATGGCGGGACAGATTGTCTTGCCTTATATCCAGGTGAAGTCAGGTATTTTGGGGATCACCTTGTTGATGAAAATGGTGAACGACTAAAGGTGCCTCATATGGGCTGGAACCAGGTGTCGCAGACCCGGTCGCACCCGCTCTGGCATAAAATTGCTGATAACAGCCGATTTTACTTCGTGCATAGTTACTATCTCGAAACAGAAGCTCCTGATCTTGAAATAGGGCATTGTGTCTATGGTGAACCATTTACCTGTGCCATCGCCAGAGATAATGTATTTGCGATGCAATGTCATCCAGAAAAAAGTGCAGATGCAGGTTTGCAATTATTAACAAATTTTACCCGGTGGGATGGGGAAGCATGAATTTAATTCCAGCAATAGATTTAAAGCATGGGCAATGTGTCCGATTACGTCAGGGGCGTATGGAAGAAAGCACGGTATTTTCTGATGATCCTGTCTCAATGGCGGGTAAATGGGTTGATCATGGTGCAAAACGGTTACACCTGGTAGATCTGGATGGGGCATTTCAGGGAGAACCCGTTAATGCTGATGTGATAGAAAATATAACTGCAGCTTACCCGTATTTACCGATCCAAATTGGTGGTGGAATTCGCACTATCGAAACGGTTGAAGCTTATCTGGCCGCTGGAGTTGAGTACGTTATTATTGGAACCCAGGCAGTGAAAAAGCCGGAATTTGTTACAGAGCTATGCGTTGAATTTCCCGGACATGTCATTGTTGGTATTGATGCTAAGAATGGTATGGTTGCAGTTCAGGGGTGGGCTGAAGAGTCCGATCACTCTGCTGAGCATTTGGCTCAAAAATTTGAAGACCAGGGCGTTTCAGCCATTGTTTATACTGATATTAGTCGAGACGGCATGATGCAGGGCGTGAATGTGGAGGCGACCAGATTAATGGCCGAATCTATTTCTATTCCGGTTATAGCTTCAGGTGGAGTAACAAATATCGATGATATTAAACACTTAAATAAAGTCAAAGATTCCGGTATTGAAGGAGTGATTATCGGTCGTGCTTTGTACGAAGGTACTATTGATTTGGGTGATGCTCAAACTTATATAGACAGCCACTGATATGGGTCTGGCGAAACGAATAATTCCCTGTCTCGACGTTGATAATGGTCGAGTGGTGAAAGGCGTTAAATTTGTCGAAATCCGTGATGCGGGCGATCCGGTGGAAAATGCCCGGCGTTATAACCTGGAAGGTGCTGACGAAATAACCTTCCTTGATATTACGGCAAGTTCAGATAACCGTGACACCATGGTACATATGGTGGAAGCCGTTGCCAGTGAAGTGTTTATACCTTTAACGGTAGGCGGAGGCATACGCGAAGTTGCGGATGTAAGAAGAATGTTAAATGCCGGGGCTGATAAGGTAGGCATTAATACAGCAGCAATTTTCAATCCGGATTTTGTTAAGCAGGCGGCTGACCGTTTTGGATCACAATGTATTGTAGTAGCGGTGGATGCGAAAAAGGTTAGTCAACCTGATGAAGATAATCGCTGGGAAATTTTTACCCACGGTGGACGTAAAGGCACCGGCATAGATGCGCTAGAATGGGTCTGTAAAATGGATGAATACGGGGCAGGAGAAATTTTGCTCACCAGTATGGATAGAGATGGCACCAAGCAGGGCTTTGATAATGAATTAACTCGGCTGGTATCTGAATCTGTTAAGATTCCGGTTATTGCATCGGGTGGTGTTGGAACATTGCAGCACATGGCTGATGGTGTTCTCAAAGGTAAGGCCGATGCCGTACTTGCAGCCAGTATTTTCCATTTTGGAGAATATCGTATTGGCGAAGTGAAGAGTTACATGAAATCTCAGGGAATCGAGGTTCGTGATTAATGGGGCGGGATTTGGAAATAACTATCCTTGATGAAATAAAGTGGGATTCTGACGGGCTGGTGCCTGCAATTGCTCAAGATGCAGAATCTGGTGAAGTGTTAATGGTAGCCTGGATGAACCGTGAATCTCTGGCGTTAACCATAGAAAAAAATCGTGCTGTTTACTGGTCACGTTCACGCCAGAAAATCTGGTTTAAAGGTGAAGAATCCGGGCATGTACAGCAATTAAAAGAAATTCGAATCGACTGTGATGCAGATGTATTGCTGTTGCAGGTAACACAAGTAGGTGGTATCGCCTGCCACACTGGCCGTAAACGCTGTTTTTATCGAGTGTATAAAAGTGCTGAGTGGCAAACCGATGAAGCGGTGTTGAAAGACCCCGGTGATATTTATAGTTAAATATCACCACGAAGCTCACGAAGGACACGAAGATCTACTGGTTATGATGCTAGTATTTGATCTTGATCTCTAACTAATGGATAAAAAAAGGGTCTTTGGAATTGCAGAATTATTACAAAGAATGTGCTTAAATACGAAAACCTTCGTGCTCTTCGTGAGCTTCGTGGTGAAAACTAAATATTTAATAAGAATAGCGAATGAGTGATGATATACTTTTACGTTTGATGGACGTTCTGGAGTCGCGTAAGCAGGCTGATCCGGATTCATCTTATGTGTCCAGCCTTTATCACAAAGGTCTTGATACCATTTTAAAAAAAATCGGTGAAGAATCTGCCGAAACTATTATCGCCGGTAAAGGTGGTGATGAAAAACAAATAGTCTATGAAATGGCTGATCTGTGGTTTCATAGTCTGGTTTTGCTGGCACATAAAGGATTATCCGCTGAGCAGGTACTGAATGAGCTGGATCGACGCTTTGGTTTGTCCGGGCTGGAAGAAAAGGCATCCAGGAAAGATAAGTAAGAGACTGCAAAGAGTAGTCACACAATAGAATCTGCCCAATATGATTGAGTAGATGTAAATAGAAAATTTTAAAGAGGTGTAATATGGGTTTTGGTGGAATAAGTATCTGGTCATTATTATTGATACTGGCAATTGTTGTTTTATTATTTGGCACTAAAAAGCTGCGTAACGTTGGCGGAGATCTTGGTGGGGCCATTCGTAGCTTTAAAAAATCAATAAAGGATGAAGATCAGGCTCATGCTAAAACTGATATGTCTGACAGCAAAAACGAAGGCAATGTCATCGAAGGCAAAGCCACTGAAGAAAAAGATAAAGTCTAACTTAAAGATTTACTGTTATGTTTGATATGGGTTTTGCCGAGATGATGATCATCGGCATCGTGGCACTTTTGGTCATTGGGCCGGAGCGACTACCATCTGTTGCCAGAAAAGCAGGGGCTTATGTTGCTAAAGTAAAGCGCTTTATAACAAACGTGAAATCTGATGTTGAGCGTGAATTTCGCACTGATGAATTGCAGCAGATGTTAAAACAGCAGCAGGAAGAATTAAGTTCATTGAAAGATATCGTCAATGAAACTAAGAAGGATGTTGATCTGGGCTCAATTGAGAAATCACTCAGAGATTCAGGGGAAGAAGTCATGTCGGATTATAATTCTATGTCAGATTCAGATACATCAAAAAATGATGAGCCCCAGGCAGAAAAAATAAGTTCATAATGACGCAACAAGAAGAACAAAAAAAAGACAATGTAGAGTCCTCTGCTATGGGCCTGATGTCTCACCTGGTCGAACTACGTGATCGTCTATTACGAGTCGTTATTTCTGTATTGGCCATCTTTTTATGCCTGTTCTACTGGGCAAATGATATCTATACCTACCTTGCCGGACCTTTAACCCGGCATTTACCTGAAGGCACACAGATGATCGCGATTGATGTCGCATCACCTTTTTTAACGCCTTTTAAACTGGTATTAATGTTGTCGGTATTTCTGGCAATGCCTTTTATTCTGTATCAAATCTGGGGTTTTGTAGCACCCGGATTATATAAACATGAAAAACGCCTGGCAGGACCTTTGTTAGCAGCCAGTATAGTGCTTTTTTATTGTGGCATGCTGTTTGCGTTTTATATCGTCTTTCCACTGGTATTCGGGTTCTTTACCTCGGTTGGGCCAGAAATGGTTGCGATTTCTACCGATATCGGTCGATACCTCGACTTTGTTATTTCATTATTTTTTGGTTTCGGGTTGGCCTTTGAAGTTCCAATAGCCACTATTTTACTGGTCGCCATGGGTATGACGACTCCCGATCAGTTAGCTGAAAAGCGCCCTTATGTCATCGTAGGTGCTTTTGTGATGGGTATGCTACTGACTCCACCGGATATTATTTCTCAGGTATTGCTGGCAGTTCCTATCTGGATTTTATTTGAAAGCGGGGTTGTCGCTTCTCGAATGATTTTTGCCGAGCGCTTGCAGAAAGATGCTGAACAGGCTGCTCAAGATAAAGCTGATGAGGCGGAGGAAGAAAGTTCAATGGGTGGAGATGATTACGAGGTTGTGAATGATCCCGCTGATACGAGCCAGAGTTCTGGGCATGAAGAATATGAACCATTGACCGATGCGGAAATGGAAGCCGAGATGGATCGAATTGAAGAAGGTGAAGATGATGATGAAGACGATGGTGCTTACGTGGAAACAGCATCTACCGACTCCGATACTTCTAAAAAAGTAAATAAAAAAACTAAGAAGAAAAAAACTAAGCAATCAAAAAAGAAAGGTAAAGGTTCGTCCACGGCTGAAGATTCCGGGTCCTAAAGCCTCCAGCTAATCTTTTTGTTGTTTTTCCTTCAAGTCTGACAAAACAGGCCGATAACTGTACTAACTAACAACAGTTATCGGTTTATGAAGCTTATCCTCCTATTACTTTTATGCTGTGTTTATCCTCAGGGCTATGCTGCAGAACTATTTGGCGTTGCTTTAACCGGCGCAACCCAGGGTAAATTGCGAGATGCCGTTAAGAAGGCAGGCATAAAACTGGTTCAGCAGTCAGGAAAAGATACCTTTTATGATGTTTATAAGGGGGACTCTGTTTTACATAAAGCAGACCATTTATATCTGGGCTTTGTGAAAAAAGATAAAAAGTTTGCCTTTGCCGAATATGAGTTTTCGGGCTTGAAGCAACCTGTATTGTTAAATAAATTGAATAAAAAATATGGTTTGGCAAATTTGGTCAAAGGGAAATTTATAACGGACAGCAGTTACTCCTGGGTTTCAAAAGGTATTCAGATCACTCTTTACCAGGATTGGAGAGCCTACAAAACACGCCTTATCTACTTTAATCCTACTGCTTTGATGCAACTCAGAAGCGAGCAAAAGCTGTTCGATATCACCTCAAACCAACAGGTTGCAGTCTATCTGGAGAAGGCCTATTAATTCAGTTGTAAGAATATTAAAGCCGGTTTTTTGAAAACTTTAGACCGCTTGTCCGAAAAAAATGCAATATATCCATGAAACGTGGCTAATGCACGTCGTGTTAAGTCCTGTTTTGCTACACTCTAAGTACGATTAATTTAATAATGCTTATTCTTAGGCAAATTTTATGGATATTTCAGGTGTAGCAAACAGTGCCTATACTGGAGTCCAGACTCAGTTACAGCGATTTGATGAAAATGTAAATAAAATTGCCAGTACTGAAGCTGCTGCCGGTAGAGACACCAGTACTCAGGATCGTGCTTTGGTTGAACAGACCGAAATTGTATCCAGTCTGCAGGCTAATGCTCGCTCATTGCAGGCGGCAGGTGAACGCATCGGTACATTGCTGGATGTGAAAGCCTGATATGAGACAGGTTAAACGTGATGTTAATAAACAGCTTATCTTCACCGTTACCTTCTCAAGTTAAATCCCCTGAACCATTCGGTTCAAAACAGCCCCTTGCTAACGATAAAGAACAACCTCAACAAAGTTCATCTTCAACCGAAGAGTCAGATACTGAAAATGCAAAAACTGATCAACAGGCAACAGTTTCTGAGCAAAGAGTATTACAGGAATTAAAAATCAGGGATCGTGAAGTCAGAGCTCATGAAATGGCACATGTTTCTGTGGGTGGACGGTATGTCACTTCGGGTGCGCAATTCAGTTATGAAAAAGGTACAGATGGCCAGTTATATGCAGTTGCTGGAGAAGTAGGCATAGATACTTCTAAAATTCCTGGAGATCCCCGGGCCACCCTGTTAAAGGCTCAGATTGTTGCCCGAGCAGCGATGGCACCTGCTGACCCTTCTTCTCAGGATCGAAATGTTGCAGCTCAGGCGGCAGTTTTAATTCAACAGGCCAGATTTGATCTTGCTGCGCTTTTATCTGAAACACCAGATAAGGATGCAGGGCGATACATTGATGCATTCGTCTGAGCTCATAACAATTCACTCAGAAATAATGTTTTAGTAATAATCTTCTATACTCAAATAAGCCAGGTTACTTTAGCTAAGATTAAAGAACCATTGGCACTGGACGATATATTAGTACAGCCTTTAAAGCAGATAAAAACTAAAACGATGCCAAATTTACTGATAAAACACAAAATATGGGTGGGGTTCGCCTTTTTACTCATCCTGTTATTGATCAATGCCGGGATATCCCTGTATAGCCTGAGTGGTACTAAAAAGACCGTAAACATCCTGGTAGAGGAATCCCAGCCTCTGGTTCTTGCTGCTCACCAGTTCAATGGTCATATGGCACAGGCATCTGCATCCCTCGGTACTTATTTGCTGACTAAAAATGATAAGCAGCGACAGACCTATCAGAACTCCCTTTATGAAGCAGGAGAAAGTTTGGGTTCTATGGCTAACATGGAAAAAGTTAAAAGCTCGGATGGTTTGATGTCGGCATTAGCAGTATTACGGCAAGGGTTTGATAAGTTTAAGAGTTTTGAAGAGCAAATTTTATTTTTCGCTAAAAATAACCTTGAAAATGAAATTGCACTTGCCTATTCATCAGAAGAAATTAATCCAGTATCAAATATTATCTTAAGTTCATTAACCACTATGATTGCTTCTGAAGAAGAGGAAGATGATGTGTCGGCTGAAAGAAATGTCTGGTTGAACACCCTTCATGATATTCGTTATAACTATTCTAAAATGATGAACTCGACCCGTCTGTATCTGAATGAGCCTTTACCAGCAGCTAGAGAAAATATGGTTAATAGTCTAGATTTTGTAAGATTGTTAATTAATAAACTGGATCAGTTTGAGGAATTTTATAATTTTGAACAGGAAGAAGGTGTCGTCATACTGAAAGAAAATTTCCTACTATATGATAAGAATTTGAAAATCATGATGGAAAAAAATGAAAGTAACAAAAGACGTATGGATATTTATTTACTGAATGAAGAAATTTTACCCCTTCTGAAACGTATGCAGGATGATATTGATGATCTTGTTTATGAAGAATCTAAGGTTATGAAGGTAAGTAGTGATGAGTTGCTAATTGCTGTAGATACCGGATTTAAAGCCCAGGTCATGTTGACGATTATTGGTTTAGTACTGGGTATAGGAGTTGCTTTTGTCATCAGTAAAATGGTAACTGTTCCACTCAGTCAAACCGTTCAGGCTTTGCAGGAGGCGGCAGAGGGTGATGGTGACTTAACACGTCGGCTGAAAGTTAAATCTAAAGATGAATTAGGTGATTTGGCTGAAGCGTTCAATAAGTTTTCTATAAAACTCCAGTCGCTGATGCAGGATGTGGCAGGTTGTAGCTCTCAATTAATAAGCTCAGCAGAGAATATGAACCTGGTTGTGTCGAGTACAAAATCTGATATCCACAAGCAGAATGAGCAAATTGATCTGATTACCGGGGCTATAGAGTCAATGGTTGAAAAAGTTCAGAATGTGGCTGGGCATAGTAGCCAGGCTGCAGAGTTGGCTGAACAAACTAACCAGAACTCAATTGAAGGTAATAATATTGTCAACCTGTCGTTAAAATCCAGTAATGAACTTGCTCAGGATGTTGATCAGGCCGCTTTAGTGATAAATGAGTTGGAAGCAGATGTTGAGTCCATTAGTGGTGTGCTGGATGTTATTCGGGAAATTGCAGATCAAACTAATTTACTGGCATTGAATGCGGCAATAGAAGCTGCAAGGGCTGGAGAGCAGGGCCGGGGTTTTGCTGTTGTGGCTGATGAAGTCAGGACACTAGCTTCGCGAACTCAGGATTCAACAGCTGAAATACAAAGTATGATCCAGCGTTTACAGTCAGGCTCTCGACAGGCTGTTGCAGTTATGTCAAATGGTAAAGAAAAGGCAAATACCGGTTTGGAGCAGGCTCGACTTGCAGGTGACTCACTGGGAAAAATAACCACTGCAGTGGAAGGCATGTTGAATATGAATAAAGGAATTTCAAGTGCGTCTGAAGAACAGGGAGAGACGGTAAGTCAGATTAGTTTAAATGTTTCAGCGATTAATCAACTCTCAGTTAAGACAGCTGAAAGTTCAAATGTAGTAGCAGATACTGGACATCAGGTTAATGAATTGGCTACACAATTACAGAACTTAATCAGTCAGTTTAAGGTTTGATTTTAGAATCGGGGTGGTTGCTGTTGAGTCCGTCTGGTCAGGAAAGCTGACATGGCAGCTGCTTATGGGCTCCAAATATAAGGATTTTAGTGTATAATGGTAATCTGTTATAGCTTACCTAAAGTAGGAAATTGAATGCCAGAAGCGAGATCCGTCCCGCGTAGACCCTCCGTACTGATCATACTCGATGGATTCGGCTTGAATCCGAGTAAAGTCAACAACGCTGTTATCGAAGCAAAGACCCCCAATTTTGACCGATATTTTTCATCATATTCGCATATTGCGCTGGAAGCATCCGGAGCAGGTGTTGGTTTGCCTGTAGGGCAAATGGGTAATTCAGAAGTAGGGCATATGACCATCGGTTGTGGCAGTGTTGTTAAGCAGGATCTGGTCCGAATTGATGAAGCTATTGAGAATAAAAGTTTTTTTAAAAACCCTGCTTTTTTAGGCGCTCTGGAGCGATGCAAAGTAACTGATCGCCCAATGAACCTGATTGGTCTGTTGTCTGATGGTGGTGTGCATAGCCACATAAATCATTTGTTGGCACTGATTAAACTGTGTTCAAAGCACCACGTAACTCCGCAGGTGCATTTAATTACTGATGGCCGTGATGCTCCACCTAAATCAGCGATGAATTATATTCCTGATATTGAACTTGCCCTCTCAGAATACGGTGGAGTTATTGGCACGGTGTCTGGTCGTTATCATACGATGGATAGAGATCGTCGTTGGGCCAGGACTGAGCTTGCCTGGAAAATGCTGGTTAAAGGTGAAGGAAATCAGGCCAAAAATATCACTCTAGCTATTCAGGATGCTTATGATTCGGGTGAAACGGATGAATTTATAAAACCAACCACTTTACCTGAATATATGCCTGTTGAAGAGAATGATGAATTTATCTTCTTTAATTTCAGAAATGACCGATCCCGACAAATGACAGCAGCTTTATGTCATAGTGAATTTAACAGTTTTGAAAGAGGCGACTTCAAACCGATCACGGTTACCTGTATGACCCAGTATGACCCTGAATTTTTATTGCCGATTGCATTTCCACCTGAGCCTCCAAAAGTCATGTTAGGCAGTATTGTCAGTCAGGCCGGTTACCGCCAGTTTCACTGCGCAGAAACAGAAAAATATCCGCATGTTACCTTTTTCTTTAATGGTGGCCGCGAGCATAAGTTTCCCGGTGAAGATCGAAAAATGATTCCGTCTCCCGATGTATCGACATATGACCTAAAACCGGAGATGAATGCAAAAGATGTTGCTGATGCGATGATCGATGCATTGAAGTCAAAGGAATATGGGTTTCTAGTGGTAAATTTCGCAAATGGAGATATGGTAGGACACACTGCTGTACGCGATGCAGTTATTAAAGCTGTTGAAACACTGGATCAGGAAGTGGGTAGAGTGCTTGACGTGGCTGTAGAGGAAGGTTATTCGGTTATATTGACCGCTGATCATGGAAACTGTGATGAAATGGTTGATCCAATTACCGGTGAGCCACATACTCAGCATACTATTTACCCGGTTCCCTGTCTGATTATTGATGAAGTACCCTGGCGATTGGCTACGGGCGGAAATTTGTCAGCTATCGCACCCACTTTATTGCAGTTGATGGGCATTGAACAGCCTAAAAAAATGAAAGGTAAAACCCTGTTATTAGAGGAATATACCGTCTGATCCTTATTTTTTGAAGGGATTAGGAGTAAACTGAGTTAATGATTTATTAAGAGAAATTGCTTGTGATATGTGATGATTGCATGCGATAACTCATAAAATGTATAAGACTGGCTAATTGTTTAACATGGAAAATACAAAACAACCTGAAAACATAAATCGAGTCATTGAGACCCTGAAAAAAACTGCATTGTTTCATGGGCTGGATGAAGATGTCATAAAACAATTGTCTAGTCAGGTTGTCACTCGCCAATTTCCGAAAAATAGTATCGTTGTTACCCAGGGTGATGAAACAGATTCTTTGTATGTCATTATTGAAGGCAAGGTCGATGTATTCCTGCAAAATGATAAAGGAAAAGAAATAATCATTAATACGCTGGGTGAATGTGACTCCTTTGGAGAGCTGGCGCCGTTAGGAGGCCTTCCTCGTCAAGCTAGTATCATTACCACTGAAAATTCAATGCTGGTTGTTATTTCCCGGCAGGTGTTTATGGATACTCTGCTGACCAAACCTGCTATCAGTATGCGTATAATTAACCGGTTGATTAATTTAATTAAGGATTTGACTGAAGAGGTTAGCAGCCTTGCACTGGAAGATGTGTATAACCGCGTGGTTCGAGTTTTGTATAAACATGCGGAAGAAATTGGCGACAAACTGGTTACTGAAAAACTCACACAGCAGGATATTGCTCTGCGTGTCGGTGCTACCAGAGAAATGGTGCACAGAATTTTAAAAGAATTAAAAACAGGTGGGTATATTTCTATAGAAGGAAAGCATATTACCATTGAAAAGAAGCTTCCCCCCGGTTGGTAAAGTAGGGCTGATTTTTGAGGTTGTAATTAACCTTCACCGTTTTCATTTGTCGGTCAATCTGCTGTAAAATAAATCTTCATCACCATGCAAAGGAATGCTGGAGTGATAATCGAATAGTGATAAGATGCATTGCAATTTATTCTGGATTTATCAAAAGTGTCAGATCATAGTCAGCGATCTCTTATTCAGCACCATAAACTATTTGATAGTTCCTGCTTATTTGTTTACAGCCATCCGGAAGTTCAGCTTAGGTTCATGTCTGGAAAACTACTATGATCATTCTGGGTATAGATCCTGGCTCAAGAACAACCGGTTATGGATTTATAAATAATCACCCGGATAAAATTGAATATTTGGCCAGTGGTTTTATTCGGGTAAAGGGAGAAACTTTCCCGCAACGATTAGGCTTTATATTTCAACAGTTGACGGAATTAATTGAACTGCATCAACCTCAGCAGATGAGCATAGAAAACGTATTCATGCATAAAAATGCTGACTCTGCATTAAAGCTGGGACAGGCCAGGGGAGCCGCTATCTGTGCCGGCTATCATTGTGGTCTGGAGGTTTCTGAATATGCGGCTCGCGAAGTGAAATTAGCCATTGTGGGTAAAGGCGCAGCGCAAAAAGAACAGGTCAAACACATGGTAATGAGGCTGCTTTCCTTGCGACAGGAGTTACAGATAGATGAATCTGATGCGCTTGCCATTGCAATGTGCCATGCTCAGCATCAAACTATGGAAACCAGGACCGGCATTCCGGCCAAAGCATTTAACAGAAAGAGATCTTATCGCCGATGATCGGACGACTGAATGGGCAACTAGCCATTAAACGAGCACCACAAATATTGATAGATTGTCAGGGAGTGGGATATGAAGTTGATGTTTCAATGTCAACTTTTTATCAGTTGCCTGAAGAAGGTGAGAAAGTATCAATATGGACCCATCTGTTAATTAAAGATGATCACCATGCACTGATAGGATTTTATACCGATCAGGAAAGAAAACTGTTCAGGTTATTAATCAAGGTCAATGGTGTTGGCCCTAAAATGGCATTAACTATTCTGTCTGGAATCTCTGAAATGGATTTTGCATTGTGCATTCAGTCCAGTGATGTTGCAACGTTGGTTCGTTTGCCGGGTGTGGGTAAAAAAACGGCAGAACGTTTAATTATAGAAATGCGCGATAAAGTAGAAGCACTGGGTGTTGATGATGCCTCTCCAATTGGTAATGCAGGTTCATCGCTAGTATCAAAAAATACCTCACAAAGTGAAGCGGTAGAAGCATTGCAATCTCTGGGATATAAACCAGCCGATGCCTCTAAAATGGTCAATGCCGTATTAAAATTCAATCCTGATAGTAGTGCAGAAAGTTTGATAAAACTTGCACTGCAAAATGCCATTAGCTAATCCGATGGAAGAAAAACGTTTAATAGATGCTGTTGTCGAGACTAATGAGTCTGCTCAGGAACGTGCACTCAGGCCAAAATTATTAGCTGATTATGTGGGGCAGCCTCAGGTCAGTGAGCAGATGGATATTTTTATTACAGCAGCTCGTAGTAGAGCAGAAGCGTTAGATCATGTATTGATTTTTGGTCCCCCCGGGCTTGGGAAAACAACTTTATCGCATATCATTGCCAATGAAATGCAGGTTAATTTGAGACAGACATCCGGGCCAGTGTTAGAAAAGCCCGGTGATTTAGCTGCTTTACTGACAAACCTGGAACCCAATGATGTGCTTTTTATCGATGAAATCCATAGGTTGAGTCCCGTGGTAGAAGAAATACTTTACCCAGCGATGGAAGATTATCAACTGGATATTATGATTGGAGAAGGGCCTGCTGCCCGTTCCATCAAGCTGGACTTACCAGCGTTTACATTGGTTGGAGCAACTACCAGGGCGGGTTTATTGACCTCGCCTTTGCGTGATCGTTTTGGCATTGTGCAAAGGCTTGAGTTCTATAACATTAAAGATTTATCCCATATTGTTCAACGCTCGGCAGATTTACTAAAAATCGAACTCACCCCCGATGGAGCTAATGAAATTGCAAAACGTTCCAGAGGTACTCCACGCATAGCAAACAGGTTACTCAGGCGCTCACGTGATTATGCCGAAGTAAAAGCCGATGGCGTGATTAATAAAACGGTTGCTATCAAGGCGCTGGATATGCTGAAAGTTGATCAGAGTGGACTGGATAATATGGACAGGCATTTAATACTTTCATTGATTGAAAAATTTGATGGTGGTCCTGTCGGTGTTGAAAGTCTTGCTGCAGCCATTGGTGAAGAACGCGGAACGATCGAAGATGTTATTGAACCTTTTCTTATCCAGCAGGGTTTTATGATGAGAACGCCCAGAGGTCGAATGGTGACATCCCGGGGTTACACTCATTTTGGGTTTAAACCAAGAAGTACAGATTCTGATCCGGCTACCGGGGAACTGTTTTAATGTCGAGTTCACAGACTTTTGAGTGGCGGGTATATTTTGAAGATACCGATGCCGGTGGTGTTGTTTATAATGCAAATTATTTAAAGTTTTATGAACGTGCTCGAACAGAATTTTTGCGTACACTGGGTTTTGAGCAGGATGATTTGCTGGCGCAGAATATAGTTTTCGTGGTGCGAAATATTAACATTGATTTTGTCAAGGCAGCACGATTCAATGAGATCCTTATTGTAGAAAGTAATATTGTAAATTTGAAAAAAGCGAGTCTGGTATTTAAACAGGAAATCTTTACCGAAAATAATGGTCAAAAGGTGCTGGTGAATAACGCCCTGGTAAAAGTGGTTTGTGTAAATGCAGATTCATTTATTCCCACCGGGATTCCGGCTGATATTATTGATAAATTAAATCAATAATTACTAGGAGCCTGTCGGACTTAGGATGAATCTACTGCGGAAAAGCCATCTTGGTCATCTTTTCCTATCAATTTGGTTGAATATGAATAACTATTCGCCCAAATCGATAGGAAAACCTGGCTCAAAATGGCATTCCCTCGCTACGATTACCTAAGTCCGACAGGCTCCTAACCAGATAATAAATTATTGTAGATAAACTAAAGCTTTAATTATGAATGAAATGTCTTTTATCCATCTGGTTGTAAATGCCAGTATACCTGTGCAGTTTGTGTTGGTGGTTTTGCTGCTGGCATCTGTTTTTTCCTGGGCGCTGATTTACGTGAAATGGAGTTACTTAAAACAGAGCAGGCTTGAGGCTAAAATCTTTGAAGGCAGATTCTGGTCAGGGATAAACCTAAGTGACCTGTTTAGTCAATTATCGACAAGACAGGAAAAACGATTTGGGCTGGAAGCTATTTTTGAAAATGGATTCAGAGAATTTGCAAGGGCACGTAAAGCTGAACTGGATGCTGTGGAAACTATCAACGCATCACATCGTTCTATGAAAGTATCCACGGCACGTGAGATAGACTTGCTGGAAAATAATTTATCCTATCTGGCAACGGTAGGTTCGGTAAGCCCCTATATTGGATTGTTTGGAACCGTGTGGGGCATCATGGAATCTTTTCGCTCTCTTGCGGGGGTGCAGCAGGCGACACTGGCGATGGTAGCTCCTGGTATTTCTGAAGCATTAATTGCAACAGCGATGGGCTTGCTAGCGGCGATTCCTGCGGTAATTGCATATAACGGCTTTGCCACTGAAATTGATCAGCTGGTGGTACGTTATGAAAACTTCCTGGAAGAATTTACCGGTATTTTGCAACGTCAGGCGCAGACACCGGCGAACTAATTCATGTCTAGAACCAATCACAAAAGACGGGCTAAAGCTGAAATAAATGTAGTACCCTACATCGATGTCATGTTGGTGTTACTGATTATATTTATGGTTACAGCGCCGTTGCTAAAACAGGGTGTGGATGTCGATTTACCCCAGGCGCCTGCCAATCCGCTGGATGTAAACAGTCCTGAACCTGTAGTTATCAGCGTGGATAGAAATGGCCTTTATTTTCTCAATATTTCATCTACCCCGGACTCATCTTTAGATGGTTCAGCGCTGGTTGCTGAAGTTCAGGCTGCTCTTAAAAAGCAAAAGAACCGACCTGTCATGGTGCGTGGTGATAAAAATGGTATGTATCAGAATGTGGTTTCACTGCTGGTGTTGTTACAGAAGGCGAATATAGATACAGTCGGCCTGGTCACTGAACCCGGAGAGAGTGCAAGTGCTGGGAACACTTAAAAATAACCCCCGAGCGGTATTGTATTCGGTTGTTTTACACCTGATTATTATCGGCCTGGCTTTGCTGGAATTTAGTGGGCAGGCAGCCAAACCGATAGTTAGCAAGCAGGGTATGCTAGATAAAACAATCAAGGCTGAAATTATAGATCAGAAACAGCTTGATAAACGAGCGCAGGAAATAAAGAAAAAACAGGTCGATAAAAATAAAAAAATAAAAGAAAAGAACCGTCTGGATAAACTGGCTAAAAAACGAGCTGCTGAGCTCAAAAAGAAAAAAGAAGTCGATAAAAAGAATAAAGCAGCAACCGATAAAAAACGTAAAGCAGAAGCACTGAAGAAGAAAAAGGCAGAACAGAAAAAAGCTAAAGCAGTGGCTGCCAAAAAGAAAAAGGCAGAACTGAAACGTAAAGCAGATGCTGAGAAAAAACGTAAAGCGCAGGTAGTTAAAGAAAAAGCTGAGAAAGAAAAGAAACGTAAAGCTGAAGTTGCCAAAAAGAAAAAAGAAGCCGCTATAAAAAAAGCAGTTGATGAAAAAAGAAAGCAACAGGAAGCGATTAAAAAAGCAGAAAAAGAAGCACGATTAAAAGCCGAAGCAGAACAACGTGCAAAAGAAGCGGAACTAAAAGCTCAACTGGCTGCCGAAGAAAGGCAGCGTGCTGATGCCAGTGAATTATCAAAATACAAGAGTGCGATAATTAATAAAATTAAAGGTAACTGGAGACGGCCCCCTAATTCGGGTGAAAATCCTGCTTGCGAATTACATGTGTTGCAAGGTCCCGGAGGTATTATTCTTGATGTCACCTTTGGACGTTGTCCAGGGTCGCCTGAATACAGGGCGTCTGTAGAATTAGCCGTGTACAAAGCTGAGCCATTACCTTTGCCCGCAAAAGGTTTTGAGAATCTTTTTCAAAGAGAAATTAATATGGCATTTAAGCCTAAATAGTGATGAATAAAAAATGAAGTTAATGTTGAAAACTCTGCTGGGATTTATTTTTTTCAGCTTTTCATTCCAGCTCTATGCTGCGATAAGTATAGAAATAACTGAAGGCGTAGAGGGTGCGATACCTATGTCGGTGGTGAAGTTTGAAAGCGCTTCTTTACCGGTAAGGATGAAGGCTGATATAGCTTCTATTATCACCAACGATTTAAATCGTAGCGGGGTGTTTAAAGTTTTAAATAATGAAAATTACCCTGCCACTCCACACTACAGTAAAGATGTTGATTACTTGAAATGGCGAGCTATAGGTCAGGAGTACCTGGTAGTAGGGCGAATACTCAGTAAAACTGCCGGGGTTCTTGATGTACAGTTTCAGTTGTTGGATGTACTAAAACAAAAACAGTTACTCGGTTATAGTTTTCCAGTGCGCTTACGAAACGTTCGTTCTACAGCACATGAAATCAGTGATTTGATTTATCAGAAAATTACCGGCATTCGGGGAGCATTTAATACCAGAATCGCTTACATCAGTGCCAGAAATAATAAATCCAGAAAGTATGTGCTACAGGTCGCCGATACCGATGGTTTTAACCCGCAGACAGTGCTTGAATCAGATGAACCGTTGATGTCACCCAGCTGGTCTCCCGATGGGCAGTCGCTGGCTTATGTATCATTTGAAAATAAACGCCCTGAGATTTTTATTCAGCATCTTGCCACTGCCCGGCGCAGCAAAATTACAGGATTTAAAGGTATTAATGGAGCTCCAAACTGGTCACCTGATGGCAAACGACTGGCGCTGGTTTTATCCAGAGATAAAAGTGCTGATATTTATACCATGAATATAGCAACAAAGAAGCTTACTCGCTTAACCAGACACCGCTCAATCGATACCGAACCGGTCTGGTCTGCTGGCGGAGCATCATTAATTTTCACTTCGGATCGAAGTGGCTCACCTCAACTTTATGAAGTGCCTGTTAATGGTGGTAAGCCGAAGAGAATTACTTTTGAAGGGCGTTATAATACGGCTGCTGATTTATCACCGGATGGTAAAAATATTGTCATGGTGTATGGTGACCGGGGCAGTTATAAAATTGCTCAACTGGAACGGGAAAGTGGTAACTTAACACTGCTAACGTCGAATAATCTTGATGAATCACCATCTTTTTCTCCGAATGGGCGTATGGTGCTGTATGCCTCAACGCAGGGCAATAAAGGGGTGCTTTACATGGTATCACTGGATGGACAATCCCGGCATAAGCTGTCTGATCAGGCCGGTGATATTAGAGAGCCCGTGTGGGGACCTTATAAAAAGAACCGACAATAGATAAAGCTTGAATTTTTAATGAAATTTGAATATGAACAGGAGAGATACAGATGAATAAAATAGCAGCAATTGCAGGGCTCAGTTTTCTATTACTGGCCGCTTGTACACCTCAACAGGAAGACGTTGATAACCAGACAGATCAGGACATCAATGCTAACCAGCAACAACAAGGGGCTGAAGGAAGTGATTCAGCAACACCTATAGCAGGTTCAGATTCAGATACGCAAGCCAGCGTATTTGAACAGGAAACATTAACAGCTCAACAATTGCTGGAGCAGGAAGACTCACCGATAGCATCACGCGTAATTTATTTTGAGTATGACAGTGCCAAGGTCAGTGATGATTCAATGGCTTTACTTGAAGCACATGGCGATTTTATTGCCGGTAATGGAAATGTGAATGTCATTTTAAATGGACATGCTGATGAACGCGGTTCAAGAGAATACAATATTGCTCTGGGTGACAGACGTGCACAGTCGGTTCGTCGAATTTTGTTATTTCAGGGTGCTTCAACAGGACAGATAGAAAGTATCAGTTACGGTGAAGAAAAGCCTGCAGTATTCGGACACGATGAAGCTTCCTGGTCAAAAAACAGACGCGTCGAACTTGAGTATGAAGTTCGTTAATAAACCGGTATCCGTTTTTTTCTAATCAATAATTTCTACTGAAATCGTGGTAAAAGCATGAAGTTAACTATTTTAAAGTCACTATTGGCATTCACCTTAGGCCTGTTTATAACAGTCAGCTCCAGTGCTTTTGCACAAGCCAAAAATGTTCAGCAGTTATCCAATGATGTTTCAACCTTGCAACAGGGACTGGGCAAGATAGAAAAAGACATGGGCAAATTAAGACGTTTGCTGGATAACAGGGCATTGCTGGAACTGTTTCAGCGTATGGATGAAATATCTGAAGAAGTGAGTAATTTACGCGGCATGCTGGAACAGCAGGAGCATGATCTGGCGGGACTGAAAAAGCGTCAACGTGAATTGTATCTGGATACTGATCGACGTCTGCGTGAACTTGAAATTACCTCCAGCCGAGCACCTGCTCAGGTGCCTGCTACCACGCTTCAACAGCCTGTGATAGCAGCTCCAGAGGCGGAGGTTAGTGAACCGGCTCAGGAACCAAAGCAACAACCTTCAAGTAGCGCTCAAGTTGACCCTGTGGTTCCTGCCGCTACCCAGACGGGTGTAACTCGACCAGCGACTGTTTCAACATCAACTAAACCTACAGCAACGATGAGTGAAGAGAGAGCTGCCTACCAGAAAGCGTTTGATATGCTGAAAGAAGGACGATACAAGATGGCCAATGCTTCTTTCCTGGAGTTTGTTGCACGCTACCCCTCCAGCAGTTATGCGGGAAATTCGCAGTATTGGCTGGGTGAGTCCAATTACGTAACACGGCAGTTTAAGCAAGCTATTAAGGAGTTTAATAAAGTATTAAATCAATATCCAAATAGCAACAAAGTTCCAGATGCTATGTTAAAACTGGGGTATACCTATTATGAATTGCATGAATTTGATAATGCTAAATCGATTCTTACCCAATTAAAAAATAATTATTCTAAAAGTACCGCTGCTAGATTGGCCGGTAAGCGACTGGATCGTATGAACAAAGAAGGGCATTAAAGCAGGTTTCAGTGATTAGTTGTTATTGAAAAAATATTGAAATGTTTCATCGTTTAATTCCTGCTTTATTTATCCTGTTAACAGCATGTGACTCAGAGCAACAACCGCAGAAACTCCCCACCTTGATGGATGCTGCTGAGCAGGGGGATTTAGCCGTCATGGATGAGTTTCTGGTGGGCAAGCAGTTGGTCAACATGCAAAATGCCTGTCTGTGGACTCCTCTAATGCTAGCTGCATTAAATGGGCATTATGATGCTGTCGAGAAGCTGCTGGATAAAGGTGCTGAAGTAGATATGGTTGATAAAGGTGGTTATTCCGCCATGATGCTGGCTGCCTCCAATAACTTTCCTTTTATTGTTGAATTACTGATTGAAAAGGGGGCGGATGTTAACAGGGTGGAAAATACCAATGGCTGGACGGCATTAATCTGGTCAGCAAAGCTTGGGCATGAAGGCGTTGTACAGGTATTAATAAATCATCAAGCCGATAAGACAGTTAAGGACTTCACTGAAACCACTGCAATGGAATATGCCGAGCTTAAAGAATACGAGTCTGTTATCGAGCTACTAAAGTAGACGCTTCCTGAGAGCTATATTATTACCTGAGTGTGAAATAGAAAATGATTCAGGTATGATGCGCCAATAATAAAAACGGGAACTATCATGATTTTTGAATCCTTTATTGAAGCTCAATCCTATTTACTATGGTCAGCCTTCATTATTGCCTTCATCATTGGCGCAATTGCTAATAAAACTAATTTTTGCACCATGGGTGCAGTCTCCGATATGGTTAATATGGGTGACTACAGCCGTTTTCGAGCCTGGTTACTGGCCATAGCGGTTGCGATGACCGGTGTTGTCACTCTGGAGTTCAGTGGACTGATCTCTGTTGACGGTGCATTTCCTCCTTATCGTGATACTCAAATAATCTGGTTGGAAAATCTGCTGGGTGGTTTTTTATTTGGTGTGGGCATGACTTTCGCCAGTGGCTGCGGTAATAAAACCCTGGTGCGTATTGGCGGAGGCAATATCAAATCGGTGATGGTGCTGGCGGTGATCGGTTTGGTGGCTTTTTACATGACAAACCCTTTTCCCGGTTCTGATAAAACATTGTACAGTGTTCTGTTTTTTGACTGGGTCGGTCCGGCAGCGATAAGTTTAAATAGCTTGTCCGATATAGGTTCACTGATTTCGGTTGAATCGGCGGTGATGATTCGTCTTATTGTCGGATTGCTTATTGTTAGCATGTTATCCATTTATATTTTTAAATCTGCTGAGTTTCGAAGTGGATTTGATAATATTCTGGGAGGACTGGTGATAGGGCTGGCTGTTCTGGCTGCCTGGGTCATTAGCAGTAATATAGCCATTAATGCCGATGAAGAATTATATTCATTAGGAAATTATTATCAGGAATGGGATATGTTGGCCGATTCTGATGATGGAAAGCCTTCCAGGGGACGACCGCTCAGTACCCAGTCATTCACTTTCGTGAACCCGATGGCACAAACCTATGGGTATTCGATGTCGGGCTTTAATAATATACATCTAAGCTTTGGTATTCTTTCTGTACTTGGAGTAATTTTAGGCTCTTTTGTGTGGTCTCTCCTGTCCAAAGGTTTTCGCATAGAGTGGTTTGCAGGTGTTAAAGATTTTTTCATGCATTTTGTCGGGGCTATATTGATGGGTTTGGGCGGTACTCTCGCTCTAGGCTGTACCATAGGGCAGGCTGTAACGGGTATTTCAACCCTGGCTGTTGGTTCAATACTGGTATTTACTGCTATTTTGTTTGGCAGTGCATTGACCATGAAAATGCAGTATTACAAAATGCTTTATGAGGATGCCAGCATGATTTCTGTGCTATTGACGGCACTGGTTGAATTGAAATTATTGCCTTCAGGCCTGAGAAAGTTGGAAGCACTGTAAATTTGATAATAAACTGCTTGATATTAGAAAAAGAATCAGTATGATTCCCCACTCTTGAAAATGGGCCGTTAGCTCAGCTGGTAGAGCAGTTGACTTTTAATCAATTGGTCGGGCGTTCGAATCGCCCACGGCCCACCATTTTTCTGAAAGCCCATGTTTTGCATGGGCTTTTTTTATGGGTGATCGATTGACTAAAAATAAATTGATCCCTTGAAATGCTGATCTAGATAAATTGGTAAGCAACCTGGCGAATTAATCCGTACCTTGTTTTTCCATACAGACAATGTCTTCGCTCCTCTGTATACTATTTCAATGGATATACAATCACTAAGTACTCCTGAGCGCATCCTTCTGGCGGAAGAACTGTGGGACAGTGTCCGCACCAAGTCTGATGAAATAGAAGTGACTCCTGAGCAAATCGAATTATTAGAAAGTAGACTTACGGCTTTGGCATCCGATGGCGATTATGGGGATACCTGGGAAAACGTCAAAAAACGTGTAATCGCTGGATAGTGATTTACTACGCATTATCCATTCGGAAGGAAGCCGAAGTAGATATTGCCGAAGCCTACCAATATTACGAAAGCTGTCGAACAAATCTCGGATCAGATTTCGTACTTTGAATTGAAGAATCGCTAGCAAGAATCCAGAAAAATCCAAAGCAGTACGAGCGAATATATAAAAGAGTACACCGGGCGCTTGTGAGAAGATTTCCTTTTGGCATCTACTATGTCATAGATCAGGAGAATATTTCAGTAATTGGTGTATTACACGCTAGAAAAAATCCACTTCACTTGCAGTCGCGTTCATAGGATTGTTTCCAAATACCCAATATACGAGGCTCCCACAGGATAGGAAAACAGTATCAAGGCTATGGACTTTTAATCAATTGGTCGGGCGTTCGAATCGCCCACGGCCCACCATTTTTCTGAAAGCCCCTTGAAATCCAAGGGTTTTTTTATGTGTGATCGATTTACGATTAGTCAATGGGGCGGTGGCATAGGCTGAAAATATCGTTTACGCCAAAGATGTGATTGATCGCAACGATCTGTGCATCGACTCATAATAGATCGGTCTTAGGTTCAAGTCCTACCGGCCCACCAATTTTTCTCTTTTTAATTAATCGATAGCGGTCATTAATAGTTGAATTTATTAGTAAATTTACGGACAAAAAAATAGTGAGCCTCATGAAAGTTATATTCTGATATTAATACCTAAGCAAACATAAGTATTTGCATTGCCATATAAAATTTGTATCTTGATTAGAACTAAATGCTGATATGTACAGATTTTATCCAACCAAAATAACTTAATGGTTTAAAAATAATTGGAACTTAGTGGAATTTAATATAGTCTTTTTACTATGATGATTAATCTAATAAGGCTATTTCTAATTTTAAGCATAACTTTTGCTCCTGTCGGGCAAAGCATTGCTATGGATATAGTTGATATGGGAACAATGACAGAGGCCTGCCTGGATTGCACACATAATATGGATGAAAATGATAACACCTGTGTTAATAGTGAGTGTTTTCAAGAGGCTTGCCTTGGCTCCTTTACAGTACCTGCTTTATCAATCATAGATACATCAATTGCACTGGATTTCGATAAACCTTCTTTCAGGTTTCGGGATCTATACAGTCAAAATTTCATTTCACAAATATCTCTACCTCTTTATCGCCCGCCAATTGCTTGAATAGTAAGTAAATTTTCTGCGTGCTTGCACGCTTTACAAACACAATTCAGGTATTTAAATGAAAAACCCAATTCGACTATTAGTTATTAGTAGTCTTCTAACTGCATCAAATATCTACGCAAGCAGTAATGAAGATAAAGTAAATATTCCATTCCGTTATGCTAAAGGACAAGTGCTTTTTGATAAAAACTGTAGCGCCTGCCATAGCTCCACATTAACAGGTTCCGACAAGGGGCCACCTTTATTGCATTCCTTTTACAAACCCTCACATCATGGTGACAGTGCTTTTTACCGAGCAGGATTAAAAGGTGTAAAAGCCCATCACTGGAACTTTGGTGATATGCCTCCTGTTGCTGGTATGACCGAAACAAAGATGAAAAGTATTGTTTCTTATGTGCGTTTCTATCAACAACAAAAAAAGCTCTACTAATTGGAGGTAAAAACCATGATAAATAAATTTATAATTCTATTTTCATTGACGTTGGTGACAAGCCTTACATTTGCTAGCAGTGATCATCGCTGGTACTCAAAAAGCCAGGTTAATGACGGCGAAGTCTTATTCAAACAAAATTGTGCAATGTGCCATGGCCAGAATGCCGAAGCGACTGCCAACTGGAAACAAACAGATGCTAATGGGAAATACCCACCACCTCCTTTAAATGGAACGGCTCATGCGTGGCATCACGATATAGAGCTATTAAGAAAAACAGTTCGTGAAGGTGGAGTAAAGTTAGGTGGCACTATGCCTGCTTTCAATGAAAAGCTGTCAAGTGGTCAGATTGATCGTGTGATTGCTTACTTCCAGTCAAAATGGCCTGAAGATACCTACAAGAAGTGGTCAGGACGATTTGAAAAAACAGCTTTACCCTCATTGGATGATATTAAAGACGCCAATGACAACTTGATAACAAAGCATCTTAGAAAAAGGCTGAATAATGCAAAAGTGGGAGAACCCAAAAAGACTGATATCGATGACGTCTGGCAAGTGAAGTTGCAAAACCGCTATGTTTACCTTTTAGAAGGTGGAAGGTACGCGATGATAGGTGATTTACTGAATTTGGAGGATGGACAGAATTTAACTGAAAATTATCGTAGGGCAGACACCGTTGATGCTCTTTCTCAATATGATGAAAATGACATGATCATCTATAAACCAGAAGGTCAGGAAAAAGCATCATTAACCGTGTTTACAGATACCTCCTGTCCATACTGCAAAAAACTGCATGAAGAAATACCTGAATTATTAAATGCTGGCATTGAAGTACGTTACTTACCTTATGCCCGAGGAGGCGCTAACGGACCAGGTTATCAAACACTCAAGTCAGTGTGGTGTGCTAAAGATAGAAACAAGGCTTTGACTGATGCAAAAAATGATCAGCTTGATAACCTACCTTCAGCTAATTGTTCACAGGCACCGATAATTGATCGAGCTTTTAAAACAGGAGGAGAAGTAAGTGTAACAGGAACCCCGGCACTGTTTAAAAGTAATGGTGAACAAATTGTTGGCTATGTGCCATTTCAGCAATTAATACCGAAGGTGCTTAGATAATGAATAGAGGAAATTTTATAAAAGCAACTGCATATGGATTGATTGGAGGGACTTACCTCAAGTCATTACCGGCTTATTCGACATTAACCAACCCGCAGTATCATCTGATTGCTTCGCTGGGAGATCATAAGCTTGCAACAAAGCAGAAATCTCCAACTAAGGTAGAGCATCAGGCCGGAGGCATGGTGACATGGTTTGAAGTCACATGATTACATCAAAGATCTACTATAAGGGGAGTATAACTATGCAAGATCAAAAAAACTCAATGCACCAGATCAAGTCACCTATACGAATACATGCATTGACTATTTGCCTGTTCATTGTGCCATTCCTGCTAAGCCCTGCAATCGCCCATAAAGGAGCGACTGGTGTGGTCAAGGAGCGAATGGATCTGATGGATGAAACAGGGAAAAATATGAAGGCTATTAAAGGCATGATGAAAGGGAAAATAGCTTTTGATTCACAAAAAATGACAGAACATGCAGAATCAATTCGTCAGGCTTCAACACACATTAAAATGGTCTTTCCAGAAGGAAGCCTGAAAGGTAAATCGGAGGCGTTACCTGCAATCTGGAAAAATTGGGAAAAGTTCTCAATGCTTACTGAACGGTTGACTGCTGAATCAACAAAATTAAAAGAAGTAGCAGGTAATTCAGATCGACGGAGCATTATGAAGCAATTTGCAAAAGTGGGGAAAACCTGTCGCAACTGTCATACTGATTTTCGCAAGAAAAAAGATAAAAAGAAGTAGATGTTGATATGTTGAATCCATTAATCATAAGAATAGTTTTCCTATTTATTTTTGTAAAAATAAATTTTGCATCTGCCAACACGGATGTTGAACCATTGAAACGAGGAGAATATCTTTTTAATCTTGGCGGCTGTGCTTCCTGCCATTCTGTAGAGAATGGTAACCCTCTTGCTGGTGGGCTAGCAATGGCTACGAATTTTGGTACTTTTTATACACCTAATATTTCTCCGGATAGATCAACTGGAATTGGTAGTTGGGATGATGAAGGGTTTATACAGGCAATGACAAAAGGGGAATCACCTGATGGTCAGCATTACTATCCTTCATTTCCCTATACCTCTTATTCTAAAATGACACGGCAAGACCTGATTGACTTGAAGCATTACATTGATACTCAACCTGCTTTCTCTCAAATTAATAAACCCCATAACCTGGAATTCCCTTTTAACATACGACCTCTATTAATTTTCTGGAAGCTATTTAATTTTAATCAATCAACCTATCAGGTAAATACTGGTAAAAGCGACCAGTGGAATAGAGGGGCGTATATCGTCAATGGTCCTGGACATTGTGTGGAGTGTCATACACCCAGAAATTTGATTGGGGGCTTAGATACTGGACAACTGTTAGCTGGAAATCCTGATGGACCCGAAGGAGAATCTGTTCCTGGATTAACCAAAGATAAAGGTAATCGTATTAGTCAATGGACGAGTGAAGATATTCAATTTTCATTGCAGTTAGGAATGATACCTGATGGTGATTTTCTGGGAGGATCAATGGGGCATGTCATTGAAAACACGACCAGCAGACTCTCTGAAAATGACCTGAGGGCTATTACAGTCTATTTAAATGATATAAAGGGGTAAATATAACTTACCGATTAAAGTGGGTGCCATTATCTAGAAGTTAAATGTCCGCTTTAAGACGGGTAATAGATTATTAGTTTTAAACCAAGAACAGGTTCTTAATATCTGCCAAATACCTGGGCTACTATATCTGAAGCAACATCCGCAAACGCCACTTCATAGCCAAACAAGCTTTGACCATGAATGACAGCTTTTCTATAAATCACAGGCCAATTATTACGAAATAATAACCGCGATCAAATCGGTACCTTATATGATATCAATCATAAGAGGTACTCAACAATGCACCGCATATCCCACCATAACCACATCACTCATGAGTCCATATGGATTACGATCTTCTATGGGTGATGTTGGAGCCTGTTGGGACAATGCGGTTGTTGAACGATTCTTTGGCAGTTTAAAACACGACTGGGTTTTAAAAGTTCATCAACCAACACGAGAATATATGAAGAAGATGTTGCAGTGTATATAAAATATTACAACCTGGATCGGTTACATACTTCGAATAAGGATATGTCGCCGGTCAACTATGAAAAATCTCTAGTTAAAGTATCCGGTTTGGGTTTACCAGAACACTACAGGCTGGGTGCAGCAAAGAGGATGACAAATTTCATTAATCCATCGACCATGCTGTCGGCTAAATAACCTCGACGAAAAAAGAAGTCTCCAGCAGCAATTACCAGGAAGACAGGAGCAATGATGTCCAGGATGTGGAGAAACATACAGAGTAAAAATTAGCTAAAGGCTTAAATTAACAGAATACCTTTCTGTATGTACGATACTGTTTTTTATTGTAGGTAAGGGGATATACTTAGGGAAGTCCTGTTCAATTGATTTTTTATACGGGTTAGATATGCCCCGGATTCGTCCTGGAGATAGAGCCTGTGTGATGTTTCGAAGAAATGAAATGCCGGAGCGAAAGAGAGAAGCCTTAAAGCAGGATTAACTAGCTGTATATGATATGCATAAAATCAATGATTAAAAACAAACTAATAGTGTTTCAAATGAGCGCATTCTAATGACAAGTGAAAAGGATCTTAAAGCAGCTATTGCTGCACTTGAAGCGCAACGTGCTGAATTGGGGAGCAGCATTGTTGATATCGCCATCGAACCTCTTAAGGTTCGTCTCGATGCACTAAAAAATCAAGTTTTGACACAGGAGCCAGAAAAACGTTTGAAGCAGGTTACCGTTTTGATTGCAGACATTGTCGGCTCAACGGTGATGGCAAGACAGCTTGATCCTGAAGATACACAGAAAATCATGGATGGCTCTCTATCTAAGCTCACAAATATTATTGGTAACTACCACGGCCGAGTTTTGCAATACGCAGGAGACAGCCTGTTGGCTGCTTTTGGAGCCGACGAATCATACGAAGAAGACCCTGAAAATGCGGTAAGGGCTGGCCTTGCATTGATTGAGCTGGCAACAGATATGTCTAAAAATATCGAAACCAACTATGGCCTCAAAGGGTTTAGTATTCGGGTAGGAATTAACACCGGACGTGTTCTGTTAGGCGGTGGTGTTGATGCCGAGAATAGTATTCGAGGAATAACGGTTCATATTGCTGCACGAATGGAACAAAATGCTCCTGTTAGAGGTATTCGCATCAGTCATAATACTTATCGGCACATTCGAGGTATTTTTGATGTGGTGGAGCAGTCACCTATTGAAGTAAAAGGCCTCGATAAACCGATAAGCACTTATCTGGTTCAGGGTATCAAACCACGAGCTTTTCACAGTCGATCACGCGGTATCGACGGTATTGAGACGCGTATGATTGGGCGCGAAGATGAATTACTGCAGTTGCAACAGAGTTTTCTTTCGCTATGCAATAAAAACACAATTCATCACCCTGCTGCGGTTGCAATTACTATCGTGGCAGAGGCCGGAATTGGAAAGAGTCGCTTGTTGTACGAGTTCGAAAACTGGACAGATTCTCGAGCCGATTCGTACTACCTGTTTAAAGGTCGCGCTCAACCTCATACACGTCAGCAGGCTTACGGATTGTTATACGATATTTTAGCCTGGCGTTTACAAATAACCGAGAGTGATAGCGCGGAGGTGGCACGCGAAAAATTTTCTGAAAAGATCGCCATGTATTTTGACAGCGACGAGGCTGATCAAATTGATATATTGGGACACCTGGTAGGTCTCGATTTTTCGACCAGCCCGCATTTACGGGGTGTGCTTGATAATTCTCAGCAAATCCGAAATCGTGGCTTTTACGCAGCTGCTCAAATAATACGACGTTTGTCACAGCAAGGTGATATTCCTGTTGTTTTGATTCTTGATGACTTACAGTGGGCTGATGATGACTCGCTAGATTTCCTTGATTACCTGCTCGACATAAATCGAGATGTGCCAATGCTAATTTTAGCAATGTCCAGGCCTGAACTGTATGAACGTCGGCCACAGTGGCCTGCCAGTGATACTCATCCCAAACGAATTAACCTGCAATCATTGAATTCCAAACAAAGTCACGAGCTAGCCAGTGAGTTACTGCACAGGCTGGGTAAGATCCCTGTCGCCATGCAGGAACTGGTCACCCGAAAAACAGATGGTAATCCATTTTATATGGAAGAACTCATTAAAATGTTGATCGATGATGGCGCAATAATCAGTGATGTTAAAGAATGGAAACTGGTACCAGAAAAAATACTCGATACACATGTACCGGATACCCTGACGGGTGTTTTGCAGGCACGGCTGGATAATTTATCGGCAGCTGAAAGAGTTACACTGCAACGAGCATCGGTCATTGGGTTTGTATTCTGGGATCACATTCTCGCAGCCCTTGATGAGAACTGTATGTCCAGCCTGACAAAACTGGTGCAACGAGAATTAATTGTGCCACAGACAGACAGTGTTTTCGAAAGTGCTAAAGAATATCGCTTTCATCATCATATTCTTTATCAGGTTACTTATGATAGCTTGTTAAAAGATGATCGAAAAAACTTTCATCTAGGCACGGCATCCTGGTTTGAAAAACTGATCAAAGCTCGTAGTGGAGACCACTCTGGGATTATTGCTAATCACTTCGAACAGGCTGGAGAAATTTCCAGAGCTACTCATTATTATACTCTGGCTGCTGCAGATGCAGCCTCCAGACATGGTCGTGACGCAACCCTGTTTTACGTTCAACAGGCGATATCTCTTATCGAAAATGATGATCACGACCTACGCTGGCAACTGTTATGTTCACGTGAAAAAATTCATGCTACTCATGAAGATCGTTTAGAGCATGAAGCAGATCTGGAAGCTTTACAGCTTACAGCAGATGCTCTGGATGCCGATAACTTCAGAGCCGAGGCGTTATTACGTAAAGCCCGGGCATTGAGTAATGCTGGGGAATATCCTTCTGCTGAGGAAGTTTCACGTTTATCCTTAAAATTTGCACGTGATTGTGGAGACCTGGTCGTTGCTGCACATGCTACTGGTACATTGTCTTTTTCACTCAGACGTATGGGAGATTTCTCTGCGGCACGGATGATCGCACAAGAGGGACTCGGCATCGCTCGTGAATCCGGGGATCGAAATGCTGAAGGTGAATTACTCACAAATTTGGCTGGCCTTGCCGCCGAAAGTGGAAACCTGGTTGAGTGTTTTCGACTTGATGAGCAATATCTTTCTATCACCAGAGAAACAGGTGATAGAGCGGGTGAGACTAGAGCTCTCAACACGTTGGGAGATAACTCTTTACGGGTAGGAGACTATACCGTGGCAAAGTCTTATTTTGAAGAGGCACTTTCGCTATCACGCATCATAGCTCATCGCAGTAGTGAAAGTATCGTGTTACTCAACCTTGCAGCTATCGCCAATTTACAGAATGACTACACAATGGCAATCGAGTTTTCTAACAGTTCTATCGCTATTTCTAGCCAAAGCAGTATGCGTGACCTGGAAGCTGCCGCACTATTACAATTGGGGCTGGCCAAAATAGAGCTTGATGAAATGGAAAAGGCACGTACCGCACTGGAGCGATCTCGAAATCTATTTGAAGAAAATTTTGGTATACATCTTACTATGGAACCAATTGCTGGTCTTGCATACCTGGCTTTCAGAGAAGGTAATATCAAAGCGGCAATAGAACATGTCGAAAAGGTGCTTCAATACCTGGAAAATGGTGGTAGTCTGGATGGTACAGAGGAACCGTTGAGAATTCGATGGACTATATACGAAGTTCTGCAACAAAGTGGTGATAGTCGTGCCCATGCATTACTGGCTGAAACACATCGGCAATTGAATGAACGTGCTGACAAAATATCTGATGTTAATAGCCGTCATATATTTCTTGAAAATGTACCACATAACAGGGCTATTGATACTGCATGGAAAAACAATCTATAAGCTCAATTACGACACCATAAAAGGTATGTTTACAAAATTCGGATAACAATCTAGATAAATTTATTTTAGTATAAACTCTTGTAATTTTAAGCACTTAGCATTAAATAAGTGCCATTCGTATCTGGTCCTAATGATACTTGAGCCATTTCTACCTGTTTAAGTCAGCTATTATCCAGTTTTTTCCATGCGTTATTGTGTAACTGGTCATGTGTCGCCATCCTTCAGCGTAATTTTGATTGAGTCTGACGCCAGGCTACCGATCCCGGTACAATTAAGGCTGAACATGCTTTCCTTACTCAGGCCGCTGATAGTTAGGGTTCCAGAAACACTCTTGGTACCGGACCAGTCACCGATTACGATGCAGCTGTAGGTATGTGAACTTGACCAGCGTAGAGTGGTTGACCATTGATTACTACCTCGGGTGGGCTGGCTGACAGCGTTACCATGGGTGGTGGTGCAGGATCAACTCTGACCTCGGCAGCAGCAACACCTTCACCACCGCCTCCTCTGGCAATAGTGCAGGTAAGAATAAAGTGGCTACCCCTATTGAGTTGTTTGACGGTTTGCATACCGCTGCGACCTTTACTGCCAAACCAGTTTCCTGAGGCCCGACAAATATCTGCATTCAGACTGTTCCCGCAGAGCGTTGTTGATCCGTTATAGGATATCTTTGCGGGGATAGCCGTAGAGGTGCGCATAATGTAACGTATGTTCTCTGCTAGAACAGATTTGATGAAATTAGTTGATATAGGCTTACTAGAGAAAATAAAAACTGGTAAAGCACTTACTTTTACAGCTTCTTCCGATCTAAAAATAAGGATTGATAGTTTGAGGTAAAGCTTAAGTTTAAATTTAAGTTTAAAGTGATCTAGCTGATGTGTTAGAGGTGATCAATTTACAACTGTCCGGCTTAGTAAAGAGTGATGTTTTTCATGAGTGAAAATGTTCACAAAAAAGACTGATAAGTTATTGATGAAGGTATTAATATATAGATTGTGATTTACAAAATATGGTACGATAAGTCGCTGATTTGAAAGAAATGTATTGTAGATTTTTAATCAATTGGTCGGGCGTTCGAAACGCCCACAGTCTACCATTTTAATATAAAAAGGCTTACGACATTCGTAAGCCTTTTTGTTTGTGCTTTACAAATTTTCAAATTTTCCTGAAAAGGCTGAATTTATACTGGGTGAAACGTTCATGTTAAAAATAGTTGTAGCAGTTGTCATTGTTCTATTGGTCGGACTATTTTTCTGGAACTCTTCCAATAATAAAAAAGCTGCGGCAGGAAACCTGCTAAAAGGTGCCGATTTTCTTTCTGCAAACAGTCAGCAGCAAGGGGTCGAAACTACATCATCGGGCTTGCAGTACCTGGTGCTTGAAAATGGCAGTGGAACACAGCATCCATCGGCATCGGACACCGTGAAGGTGCATTATCATGGAACATTGATTGACGGAACGGTGTTTGATAGTTCTGTAGACCGAGGTGAACCTATTTCATTCGGTTTGAATCAAGTGATCAAGGGATGGACAGAAGGACTTCAATTAATGGTAGTTGGAGAGAAGACCCGCCTGTTTATTCCCGCTGAGCTTGGCTATGGTAATAGTAGTGCAGGCAAAATAGAACCGGGTTCTACACTAATATTTGATGTGGAATTACTGGGAATCAATGAATAGCTTTATTGCTCACAGGCCGCTAGTAAGTAACTATTAACTTACGTAGATAGCTTTAGCTGCTACTCACGGCACACTCTACAGATATCTGGCAAAGATAAGTTTCTTTAGAGACAATATTCTGCCCTTCATGTTTTTGTGTACTCAAAACTCTTTTTTATTACAGCCTACAAAAAAAAATCCTTCGTCTATACTCCTTTTTAGTAATCAGTTTTACAAAACAACTGGTATTTGTTTGCACCATAAGGAGTTCATATGACAAAAAATAAATTTCGACTCATTACCAGAAGTGATTTTGATGGCCTGGTATGTGCAGTCCTTCTAAAACACCTTGATTTGATTGATGACATCAAATTTGTCCACCCCAAAGATATGCAGGATCGTAGTATCGATGTAACCGATAATGATATTACAACCAATTTACCGTATGTCCCTGGAGTACATCTATCCTTCGATCATCATTTATCTGAAACCATCCGTAATGAAGGTGATCGTGATAACCACATCATCGACCCGGATGCTCCTTCTGCGGCACGAGTCGTGTGGAAGCATTATGGTGCACATGATGCTTTTCCTGAGAGCTGGGATGAAATGATGGAAGCAGTGGATCGTGGAGATTCAGCACAATTTAGCAAGGAACAGGTACTGAACTCGGAAGGTTGGGATCTGTTAAATTTCCTGATGGATGCCCGTACTGGTTTAGGACGTTTTCGTGAATTTCGTATTTCCAATTATAACCTGATGATGGATCTGATCGATTATTGTAAGGAACATGATATTGATGAAATCATGAAGCTGCCTGATGTGGTAGAGCGTGTCGAATTATATAACGAACAGGAAGATAAGTTTAAAGAGCAACTTAAACGTTGTTCTACGGTGCATTCTAATCTGGTGGTTCTCGATTTACGTGATGAAGATATAATTCATGCTGGAAATCGATTTATGATTTATGCATTGTTCCCTGACTGCAATATCTCTATCCATGTGCTGTGGGGAAGAGCCAAACAAAACACAGTCTTTGCGACAGGCAAATCAATTTTTGACCGTGGTTCCAAAACCAGCGTGGGTGAATTGATGTTGAAATACAATGGCGGTGGCCATTCTGCTGCTGGAACCTGTCAGGTAGATAATGATAAAGCTGAGCAAGTATTGACTGAGCTGGTTGCTGCAATTACTGCTGATGGTTGATACCGAATAGATTTAAATAGCCGGGTACTCGTCCGAGTCCCCGGCTTAATTTCAACAAAACATTGCCCTTTTTGCGGCTGAAATCCATAATACCCCCCTTTTATTTACCGAGTATTGAACCCGAATAGTAATTTCAGGTTAATCTTATTTATCGAAATGATGTTGATGCTTAAGAAAGTAATTGGTGTTATACCTCTTGCTGGAAAATAATACTCTTAGATTTCTACTAATTTAATGAAAGTTCAAGTAAGCGAAGTCATTGTAAAGTTCTTACAGGGTCTAGGTGTCGATACGATATTTGGTATGCCCGGTGCACATATTCTGCCGGTGTATGACGGGCTATACGATTCGACTATTAAAACCGTTCTGGTGAAACATGAACAGGGAGCAGCCTTCATGGCTGGTGGTTATGCCCGCTTAACCGGAAAAATAGGAGCCTGTATCACCACAGCGGGACCTGGAGCAACCAATCTGATTACCGGTATTGCCAATGCCTACGCGGACAGACAGCCGGTTATTGCTATAACAGGTGAGGCCCCAACGCATATCTTTGGTAGGGGAGGTCTGCAGGAAAGTTCTGGTGAAGGTGGCAGTGTCGATCAAACAGCTTTATTTTCAGGTGTGACACGCTACCATAAACTGATTGAACGGACGGATTATCTGGCCAATGTACTTAACCAGGCTGCCAAACAATTGTTGGCAGAAATACCAGGGCCAGTTGTATTAAGTATTCCTTTTAATGTTCAGAAAGAAATGGTGGATGACTCTATTCTGCAGCAGATAAGTGATCTAAGTCGTTCGCCCAAAGTGCCTATATCCCAACTGCTTGTCAATCAAAGTGTGGAGCTGATAAAAAAAGCAAAACGACCGGTTATTATGGCGGGTTTTGGCTGTGTTCAAGCAGATAGTCAGAAAGTGCTTTCCCGTCTCAGTGAATGCCTGAATATCCCGGTAGCCAGCAGTTTGAAAGGTAAAGGATCCATTGATGAAAACTCACCTCTTTCTCTGGGTAGCCTCGGCGTAACTTCCAGTGGATATGCTTTACAATATATTATGAATGAAGCTGATCTGGTTATTCTGCTAGGTGCTGGTTTTAATGAAAGAACCAGTTATGTATGGAATGAGAACCTGTTAAAAAATAAGACGGTTATTCAGGTCGATCAAAATCCTCACCAACTGGAAAAAGTATTCAAGGCAACTCTGGCCATTCACTCAGATATCGATGTCTTTTTACAGTCGCTGTACGATACATGCCAGAGTAATGTTCTGGAAAAGAAACAGGTTACTGATATTCAGTTATTCAAGGAAAGAATAGAATCCACAGCAATTGCTGAGGGCAAAACTATATTTAATAAACAGTTTGATCTGGTAAAACATTTTTATTCTTTGCTCGAACAAAAGTTCTCAGATGGTATTGTTATATTTGATGATAATATTATTTTTGCACAAAATTTTTATCATGTTTCTTTGAAAGATCGTTTTTTTCCAAATACGGGAGTGTCCTCTTTAGGCCATGCTATACCTGCTGCTATTGGTGCTGGATTTAAAGCGGATAAACCTATATTTGCGATTATAGGTGATGGCGGTTTTCAAATGTGTGCAATGGAAATCATGACTGCTGTGAACTATGGAATCTCATTAAATATTGTTTTATACAATAATCAAACCATGGGGTTAATTAGAAAGAATCAACATCAGCAATATGATCAACGGTTTCTGGATTGCGACTTCATTAACCCTGACTATGCCTCTCTTGCAAAGTCGTTTGGTATTCAATATATAAAAATTGAAACAGAACAGGAATGTTCATTAGCTTTTGATCAGGTAAATTTTAGTCAGGGTATAAACTTGATAGAAATTAAAATTGATAAAGATGCATACCCGAATTACAGCTCTAATCGTTAAGAATGTCTAACAATAATATCCCTGTTTTATTGGATTCTCTAAAAAACTTTAAATCAGTAATTCCTCAGCTTAATGAATTAACATCGTCATTAAATATCTTATTAGATAAGCCTATTAAAAATCTTCAGGCTATTATCGACCTCTACCATAAAGTTTATTCATTACTGGAAACTGAATTATGGAGTGGTGATGAATTTGAGATAAATCTGGAAACTTATCAGGCTCTTTTTCGAGAACAGGAGTCACTGATTGCAGAAATGGGGGCAGATAACCGCCATGATTTTATTTTAAGTATTCCCATTGCTGACAGACCTGAGCATTTACGCAGTTGTCTTGAAAGTATTTATCAGCTTTGCCTGTTGTATGGTTATGGCGGGAAGTCTGATGGGGTTTTTAATAAAGTTATAGTTATTGTCGCGGAAGACAGTAAGGAACAATTAAATATTGAACAGCATATTTCTCTGGCTAAAGAATACTCAATCAGGGGTTTACAGGTTTTCCATTTTGGTCAGCAGGAGCAGTATGAATTGCTGCAATCTATACCTACTGATCAACGGCAGTTTCTTGGTTCAATATTAACCACTCAACCCAGAGATAAATTTTATTTAAAAGGGCAGGCTGCGAATCGTAATCTCAGTTACCTGAAATTTTTGCAACTCACTGAAAATAAGGAACACACACTTTATTACCTGGTTGATAGTGATCAATCCTTTATGGTCAACCGGCAGGCTGAGTCCGGTGAACAATATGTAGCTGCAATTAATTACTTTTATTATATTAATCGTATATTTTCTGAAACTGATACCACCATGCTGACCGGAAAACTGGTGGGTGATCCGCCGGTATCGCCTTCGGTGATGGCTGCCAATTTTTTACAAGATGTAACAGCATATTTACAGCAGTTGGCTAAGTTTAAACCTTCTGACTCATGTCAGTTTCATCAGGCTGAAGCGGTGACTGATGATGCCGCTTATCATGATATGGCCAAATTATTTGGTTTTGAAAATAAAGCAGACTACTTTGAGTACCCATGCCCGCTAAAAGGTGAACATGATAATTTAACTTGTCTGGATGGTTTTTCAGAAAGAGTTAATGCCTTCTTTTTTGGTGAGCACCTGACGCGAAAAACCCAGTTTGCTTATAATTCAACATTTACTGATCTTGTTCCAGCTCGGACGATTTATCCAGGTAACTACATCGTTAATTATGATGGTTTGAAATATATTATTCCGTTTGGAGATTTACGCCTGAGAATGTCAGGGCCAACAGCAGGACGTTTGGTTAAGGCTGAAATAAAACAACGTTTTGCTTCGGTAAATATGCCTATGTTACACACTCGCACACTGCAGGATGATTTTGCCAATGACTTCAGGCCTGGTGTTGAGAAACAGGCAGAAACTATAAACTTGACGGATGAATTTGAAAGACAATTCTTCGGTGACCTGATGTTGTTTACGGTTGTTGAGTTATCGAAACAGGGTGAATTAAATAAACAGCTGGAAGTTGAATCAATACGGCAGGCTATTAATAAAGTGGAGCTTGAATTACTGGACTTGTATCAAACTAAACATGAAGCTATAAAGCGAAGAAACAGCCAATTAAAAATGTTACTTGAAAACAGTACAAGCTGGTGGTTTGCCTTAGAGTCAGCAAAGCCGTCAATACAAAAAATTCAGAAATTCATCAGTAATATAGAATTAAATTTTGGTGAACAGTCAGTGGGTTATTTGCAGATAGTATCTGAGTCTCACCGTGAACAACGCAAGTTGCAAATCGTCCAGGCATTATTAAATTATCGAAAAGAAAGAGATGCCTGGGATTTACTGTTTCCTCAATAATCATCTGTTCACCGCACGAAGCAGGTAGGGTGCGCCGTGCGCACCATGGGTGTTGGTACTGAAATTTATGGTGCGCTCGGCGCACCCTACAAAATACTACGCAAAGGTAAGTTTCTCAGGATGAGAGTTTTTTTATTAGCAATCTATTAATCACGAAGAGATTTATAAAATCAGTTAACTGACCTTTCTTCGATCGATTGTTCTATCATTATGCTTCTAAATTTTCTATAAGCCTGTTCAGCACTTTCGAGAAGTTCATCGGAAATCTCAATATTTGAATAACTATTTGTTGAAGTAACTATTTTTCCACGTTGAATGCTTTTGGACGAATCTCCTGCACCTGATTTCCCTGTTTTAGAAAACAGTTGGTATTGATCATTTAATGGCGACTCCAGTTGAAGCCATTGTGTCAGGGTTGCAAGCATAGCTGTTGAATTTGAGCGGATTAATTCAGCATCAAAATAATAGTATAGCTGTGAATTTATTTGACAGAATTCAGATAGCTGTTGCAATCGTTGAATATAATATTTTGTTGCTTCTTGTGGGTTGGCATAGAGCCGCTGCTGTTCTTTTTTCTGGAATAAATGAATAATACTTTTGATCGTTTTTTCTGGTGACCTGAGTGTTACCAGTATCCGGGGCTGTTTCAGCTCTAATTGTTGTAAGTTGAGCTTATATTTGTTGTGCAGTAACTTATCAAATAAAAAATGACTACCTGATTTGAATGATTCCTGCTGACTGTAAACTGTTTCCTGTTTTATCAAGTCTCTATTGTTTTGATAACTGATATGCATTTCATAATAACCATCGATCTCCGGGTGAGAGCCGAGAATGTGCCCGATTAAACTGCTATAAGCACGCATATGGCTTAACAGAAATATTCTGGTTGGATGTTGAACCATGGGTTCTTGAAAACTGGTTACATGGGAGTGAATTCTGGAATATGTCCTACCTTGATAACCAGGTTGAAATGTTTTTTGTGTTCGAATAATCCGCCCACATCAATTCCATCCGGGTGTTCAATGATTTGAATAATGCTGTTATAGGAAAAGTGGTGGGTATAACCTTTATTTTCATCGATCACAGAAAAATGATCATCACTGACCGATGTTAAAGTGGCTGAATCTATTCTAAGCGGACGCTCGATATTGATGCCGATTTCCCGACTGAGGAACTTCTCTAAAATATTTTTCATAGTTTCACCTCTATGGGGTTATGTGCCTTTTTATAGTTTATCTGCTTTTGGTAAGGCTTTCAAAGAGCTGGGTTTATCTATTCGGAAAGTTAAAAAAAGCTGTTACTTTAAGAATATTCATCACGAACTAGGGCAAGAAGCCCGTAGGTAGAACAATGCAGGAGCTATTGTCGAGACACGAATAAAAAAGTAGAAAGATATTTATAAAAATCTACTAATTTGATTAATCTTTAAAATTTCGAACATGCTTCATCATTACATAATGACCTTCCTTCGTGTACTTCGTGACTTTGTGGTGAATATTTCTTTTGTGCACTAGGCATAATGTTTGAATAGACTGGTGCAGGAGATGGTTCTTTATTTTCCAGGTAGTGAATAACTGTTTTTAAAACGGCTACGGTTTTATCATTAATCTGTGGGTCTTCGCCAAAGTAATGATCACTGTTAACAGATATCAGCGTGTAGCTGTCTGGAGCGATAACATCCGTGAGTAATGTTAGGCCATCATTAGGACCTTCACTTTTAATCAGAGGATACTTGCTGGTCGATAAGTGGCTTAAATTACCGCTTAATGAAAGTGCCAGGTAGTTAAAAACAATAAGATCCGGGGCCAGTTGCAATCGTTTAAAGCGCTTTCGACTATTTTTTACTGACATGCTGAGCACATCGTCATGTTCCCAGCCCTTGTACCACAACACCATGTTCATCAGGGCTTTTTGAGGCCATTGTTCAAAGTAGTCAACTAATGGACTGCCTTGCAATATGCCGCCCAGATTTATCCAGGCAACCACAGAAGAGAGTGATTTTTTTGACAGCATTTCACCTAGGGTAAGATGAATTGCTGGACCGGCTGCACTGGCTCCTACGAGGATGATTTTTTTATTTAATTTGCTGTATTTTAAGATGGCAGCAGAAATGGCCTTAGCACTTGCTTCCACCGAGCCATTTGAGGGTGTAAGCACCAGATGATTCTCAACCCCCAGATCAGATATCAACTGACGAGGTAATGCGAGATCTGAACCGGTTAAATAGCCATTATCAATATAATTCCATCCCGGGACAAAAAGAACCCTGTAGGATGAAAAATGAGCCAGAGTGGAATACAGGTGTGATTTATCTGTAGTCAGGTACTTAAAAAATATTTTCTGAGCCTGTATGTTTTTTTCCTGCTGCATGAGTTTGTCGGAGAAAAATAGAGAAGCAAAGTCGACAGAATAATCGGTTGAAATTTTCTTTAATTCATCACGGGTGGGTAGCGAGTTTCCCTGAGTTTTATAAATCTTATCTATTTGCTGGTCATATTCAGGCTTTAATCTCTTACCCTGCAGGTAGGTGTCCAGATAATATCGGGCAAAATCAGAATCAACCGTCGTGTTGATTGTTTCGCCCAGTAGTTGGCTATGAACAGGGTATTTAGGTAAAGAGCTGCAGCCGCTACTGCCTAAAAAAAGCAGTAGCAGAATAAAGCTGCTGAAAATCCTGATGATCAAGTTTTACTTTATTTGATACGCATACCGGGTGTAGCGCCTTCATCCGGGTTCAATACATAAATATCTTCACCTCCCGGACCTGCTGCTAGCACCATACCTTCGGATATGCCGAAACGCATTTTGCGTGGTGCCAGGTTTGCCACCATTACGGTTAGCTTGCCTTCCAGCTCTTCAGGTTTGTAGGCTGACTTTATGCCGGCAAATACATTGCGTTGTTCAATACCTATGTCCAGTGTTAACTGTAATAGTTTGTCTGCTTTTGCTACCGCTTCGGCTTTTACAATTTTTGCCACTCGTAAATCCAGTTTGGCAAAATCATCAAAGCTGATTTCATTGGCTATAGGCTCAATATTGGAATCAACAACTTGCTGTTTGGCGGGTTCTTCCTGCTCTTCTTTGCTGGCTTCGATGATGGCATCAATTTTGTCTTTTTCGATACGCGTCATTAATGGTTTAAACTTGTTAATGCTATGTCCTGTCAGGTTGTTCCCGAGATCAGACCATTGCAAGTCATCAACATTAAGGAAAGCTTCTGCCTGTTTAGCAAGATTCGGTAATACGGGTTTTAACATAATGATTAACTGGCGAAAGCAGTTGATGCCAATGCTACAGGTATCCTGAACATTCTGTTGCTGGTTTTCATCCTTAATGCGAACCCAGGGTTCCTGTTCATCGATAAACTGATTGGCCAGATCGGCCAGTGTCATAATTTCACGCATGGCTTTGCCAAACTCACGACCTTCGTAATCTTTAGCGATTGATTCAGAAGCTGTCAGAAACTTCTGGTTAAGACTGTCATCACTGATGGTTTCGCTCAGTTTGGCATCGAATTTCTTAAAGATGAATCCTGCGCAACGACTGGCAATATTGACGACTTTACCCACCAGATCGGAATTGACCCTGGCCATGAAATCTTCCAGATTCAGATCGATATCATCTATACCTGAACCCAGCTTGGCGGCATAGTAATAACGTAAATATTCCGGGTTCAAATGATCGAGGTAAGTCCTGGCTTTAATGTTGGTCCCGCGGGATTTTGACATTTTCTGTCCATCCACGGTTAGAAATCCATGGCAATACACGGCTGTTGGTTTACGAAAGCCTGCTCCGTGTAACATGGCAGGGAAGAATAGAGTATGGAACCGGGCAATGTCTTTGCCAATGAAGTGATACAGCTCGGTTGTACTGTCTGCTTTCCAGTATTCATCGAAATCATGCCCGGTTTTATCACACCAGTTTTTAAAGCTGGCGAGGTAACCGATAGGGGCATCCATCCACACATAGAAATATTTACCTGGCGCATCAGGGATTTCGAAACCCCAGTAAGGAGCATTACGAGAAATGTCCCAGTCGCGCAGGCCGTCTTCCAGCCACTCATCCATTTTATTCGCAATTTCTTTCTGGATATGACCGGCACGTGTCCACTCTTTCAACATATCGGAATAATCACCGAGCTTGAAAAAATACTGCTCGGAATCTTTTTCGATGGGTGTTTCACCGGTCACTACCGATTTTGGGTTTTTCAGTTCAGTCGGGTCATAGGTCGCACCACAAACTTCACAGTTATCACCGTATTGATCAGCAGCGCCACAGTTAGGGCATTCACCCTTGATGAAGCGATCAGGCAGAAACATTTCTGCTTTAGGGTCATAAGATTGTGAAATTGTACGAGTCGCAATATGACCAGCAGCTTTTACCTGGTTATAAATATAAGTCGCAAAATATTTATTTTCTTCAGAGTGAGTACTGTGAAAGTTATCAAAACCAATCTCGAAATCAGCGAAATCAGCTTCATGTTCAAGCTTCATTTTGTCGATGAGTTCCTGAGGTGAAATGCCTGCTTTTTGTGCGCTAAGCATGATAGGAGTTCCATGAGCATCATCTGCACAAACATAAATACATTCATTTCCTTGTAATTTTTGGTAGCGTACCCATATGTCAGTCTGTGTATATTCCACCATATGGCCTATATGAACAGGGCCATTGGCATAAGGAAGTGCACTGGTAACAACGATTTTGCGCTTATTGGTCTGGGTTGTGGAGCTCATGTAATCTACAAATCTGAATGAATAAAGGTGCTATTTTATGTGCTGTATCAACGCCTGTATAGGGTCAGTTTGAATAACCTACTAAATCCCTCGGAAATAAAAGGTTAAATATTAGCTAAAGCTAATGTAGAATACGGCGCTCACTACGAATAACCTGTTGAAGGTCTTTAATATGTCTATTACAAAAGAACAAGTTCAAAATGCAATTGGCGGCATCATTGATGTCAATACTGAAAGAGATCTAGCCGTTACTAAATCAGTCAAATCGATTGAAATAGAGGGTGCTAAAGTCAGTATCAATATCGTACTTGGATATCCAGCAGCAGGTTATTTCGATACATTAAAATCGCTGGTTTCTGAAGCAGTTTCAGCACTGGAAGGTGTTGAGTCGGTTGCAGTTAAAGTTTCTAGCAAGATTGTTTCACATGCTGTGCAGCAAAACCTGAAACCTCAGGAAGGCATTAAAAATATTATCGCTATTGCTTCTGGCAAGGGTGGTGTGGGTAAATCAACGACAGCTGTTAACCTCGCACTTGCTTTGCAGGCAGAAGGCGCAACTGTTGCTATTCTTGATGCTGATATCTATGGTCCAAGTATGCCTCGTATGCTCGGTTGTACCGGTCAGCCAGAATCCATTGATGGCAAAAGCCTTGAACCAAAAGTAGGCCATGGCATTCAGTCTATGTCTATCGGTTATCTGGTAGAAGAAGATACCCCGATGATCTGGCGTGGACCTATGGTTACCCAGGCACTGGAGCAATTATTAAATGACACTAACTGGAAAGATATCGATTATATGGTAATCGACTTGCCGCCTGGAACTGGTGATACTCAGTTAACACTGGCGCAAAAAATTCCAGTGAGTGGTGCAGTTATTGTAACAACACCTCAGGACATTGCTTTGCTGGATGCCCGTAAAGGCCTGAAGATGTTTGAAAAAGTCGAAGTGCCTGTACTGGGTATCGTTGAAAACATGTCTATTCACATTTGTAGCGAATGTAATCATGCTGAGCATATTTTTGGTGAAGGTGGCGGAACTAAAATGGCTGAAGAGTATGGAGTCGATTTCCTTGGTGCTTTACCACTGGATATCAAGATTCGTGAACATGCTGACAGCGGTAACCCGACTGTAGCTTCGATGCCTGACAGTAAGGTCAGTGAAATTTACCGTGAAATCGCACGTAAAACAGCTGCCAAGCTGGCTACTAAAGCGAAAGATCATTCATCTGCTTTTCCTAGCATTGTTATACAGAATAACTAAAAGCTTCATTTACCTCATGCTAAGCCCACTTTATCGGGCTTAGCATGAAATAAAAAAAACCACATAAACCCTGGTAATTTGTAACAAGTTACCGGGGTTTTCTTTTTTTAGCGCCGGGTTAGCTTAAGCTCAATACGTCGATTACGTTGATAGGCTTCAGTTGTCTGGCCGGAATCAACCGGGTGAAATTCTCCGAAACCAGCTGCAGTCATGCGTTTTGGTGATATGCCCTGCTGCACAAGGTAACGCACAACAGACACTGCGCGTGCGGTTGATAATTCCCAGTTTGAAGGAAAACGCTGGGTATTTATGGGCAGCTGATCCGTGTGTCCATCTATACGTAAAATCCAGTTAATATTGTTTGGAATCGCAACTGAGATTTGCTTGAGTATTTCAGCAAGTTTGTTGAGTTCATTTTTACCCTGCTCACCCAGTGTGGCCGAGGCGGATGCAAAAAATAATTCTGACGGTAGTAGAAATCGGTCTCCTTCAATGCGGATGTTCTGATTTTTAATTAAAGCCTGTCGAAGTCGTCCGAAGAATTCTGAGCGATACTGCTCAAGTTCATTCACCCGTTCTGCGAGTAGGGTATTCAGTCTATGCCCGAGATCAGCCAATTGTGTCTGCTGACTGGATGTCTTTTTCTCTTCCAGGTGTAAAGCTTGACTGATGCTATCCAGTTGATTTTTCAATGCATCTATTTGTCGGCTAAGCTGTTTGACATTGGTAAATGCACTGGCAGAAAGTTTCTTTTCACCTGCAAGCGCTTCTTCTGCTTCATTTACTATGGCCACCAGGTCTTGAATTCGAAATTCTTTTTTCGTTATATCCTGTTGTGCCAGCATGGTCATATTTTGCTGATCAGCCAGCCTGGCCTGTAGCACTTTAGTGTTATCGCGCATCATGCCTAGCTGAGCCAACCTGTTGCTCAAGTTATTTTTGAGTAACTCTATATGTTGATCGCGGTTTTGCAACAGGTTGGCAAGGTTAGCAACATCGGACTCAAGATTGGCACGTACCTGACGCAGTGCAATGATGTCGTGTTGTAACTGAGCCATCTCTCCGAGTTGTAGAGTAATGGTTTGCTTATCTGCTGTTACTTTATTTTCCAGTTCAGTAATTTGTTCCTGTAAAGCCGATTGAAAAAGTACGCCCTGATTATACTGGTTACGTAAAACACTGAGTTTTTTAGTTAATACCTTGTTAGTACTCTGCTGAACCAGAAGAGCATTTGAAATTTCTGCTAGCTTGGAATTTAGCAAATCCAGTTCTGCATCCTTATTGGATACTGTCTGCGCCAGAAATACCTGTGCCAGAGTAAAAATCAACAACATGAAAATTATCAACATCAACAATGCTGATAATGCATCCACATAACCAGGCCATACATTGACCGTGGTGGTTATGCGACGTCGACCGCCTAACATTTTTCTAACTCCAGTTTATATTTATACATTCTGGTTTTCACTATCTACCAGGTTAGTAACTCCGGCTAACCATTCTTCCAGTCCATCATAAAAGCGGTTTTGTGCGTGTCCCGCCTGAATATCTAGAAACCCGAGCACCAGCGAACCGCCAAGTCCAAAAAGTGATGAGCTGAATGCAGTGCCCATTCCTTTCAGTGGCTCTAGCAAACCAGCTTGCAGCTCTCCAAAAATCTTGTTGAAGTCACCGCCGTCAACAGTCAGGTTAATAATGACATTGCCCACGGAACTGATTGTTCCAAGCAGCCCCCAGAAGGTGCCCAGTAAACCGAGGAATATCAACAGGCTGATCATGTAGCGGGATATTTCACGAGACTCATCAAGCCGTCCTCGAATTCCATCCAGAACAGTACGCAATGACATGGCCGACATGCGGAAACGATCTTTTTTTAAATCGACGCCTAATTGGCGTGTCAGGGGTTTAAGCAGGCGTGGTTCCTGTTTGATGGATAAATTAGCGTCTCCGGTACGAAAGGATGCAATCCATTGTATTTCAGGGATCAGGGTGAATACCTGCCGATAAGAGATGATGATGCCTATTAGTAATACGCTGAAAATAAGGGTGTTGAAAACCCAGTTTGCCTGAAAAGCAGTCTGTAAAGGACTATAGATTAATGCGCAAACGATACCGACAATAACCAGGTAAATGGTCATCCAGAAAAGAGTGTGTTTGGGGTTACTCATGAAGTTTCCTTAGCCGAACATAAAGATAAAATAAATTTCCAATAAAGCTGAAAAGGCCAGTTGATAGTTAAAATGCTTTGTCAGGCTTCATTTTGATAATAGCTGAGTTTAACCTGAAAATTACTCAATAGATTTGTTTGTCAAATTATATTCAATTTAAATATAGCGATCTAACCAGAGAATTGATCTTTATCAATATTTAAAGAGATAACAGGGTTTATGTACAGTTTCTAAACTATAAAGGATTGGGTAGTGGTCATTTAGCCACTGAATTCATTGGGAATAGAGTATTAAAGATAAATGCAGTCATTTAAGTGGGATAAAAATTATGTAACCGGGTTAGCCGAGGTAGATGAACAACATCTCTATCTGGTAGATCGGATAAATCAATTTGGTCACTTATTGGCTGAAAATAAATATTCCCTTGATGACCTCACTCGCTTATTTAAAGAATTAGCAGATTACGCCATATATCATTTTGATGAGGAGCAGCAGATGATGTTGAATGCGAGTATGGATTCGCGTCATTTTGATAAACATATTCAGGTCCATAATGATTTTTTACAGGAAGTTACTGCATTGTTTGCAGCTGTATCTGATGAAAATACAGATGCGGTTAGACAGTTGTTAGATTTCCTGATACAGTGGCTGGCCTACCATATTCTTGGTACTGATCAGAATATGTCTCGACAGCTAGCTTTTATAAAGTCTGGGTTAAGCCCAGAAGCAGCCTATGAGAAGGAAGAGAGGGAAGCAGACAGTGCAACCGAACCATTATTGAAAGCATTAAACAGTTTATTTCATCAAGTGTCCGCCAGGAATAAGGATCTTTTAAAGTTAAACCAAACACTTGAAGCAAAAGTTGCAGAAAGAACTAAAGCACTGTCAGATGCAAATATTCACCTTGAAGAACTTGCTCTAACCGATACGCTGACCGATCTTCCTAATCGTCGTCATGCTATGCGTTTACTCGATGCTTTATGGACTGAATCGATTCAAAATAATAAACCTTTATCCTGCATGATGATCGATGCGGACCATTTTAAAGAAGTTAATGATACCTACGGTCATGATGCTGGAGATGTTGTCTTAAAAGAACTGGCCAAAACACTTCAGCACAGTTATCGAAACGACGATATCGTGTGTCGCCTGGGTGGGGATGAGTTTCTAGTTATCTGTCCTGATACCGATCATGATGGGGGGCTGTATATTGCTGAAATCGTGTGTAAAACAGTTTCTAGTTTAAAAGTTCCAACGGGTGATGGTTTCTGGAATAGCAGTATCAGTGTTGGAGTGGCAACTAGAGAAGCTGAAATGAATGGCCTTGATGATTTGATTAAAGTTGCTGACAAGGGAGTCTATGCAGCTAAACAGGATGGTAAGAACTGCGTACGGTCAATAGCCTGATTGTTTTCTATTTCCTTCAGGTTGATTTTCTGAGTGCTTATCTACTCCTGTGATCAGATTCGGTGCTACCAATGATTACTCGAAAGAAATTTGATGCAAATCATGTAGTTAACCGGCCTATAGACTAGAATCAAAATAACACTCATTGTTGGGGTAGTTTGATGGATGACTCGTTAAAAGATCTGTTACAGGCCGAATCTGAGGCTGAAGCTATCGTATCCAAAGGGGAGAAGGAACGAGATACGATTGTTCAGAAATCTCTGGATGATGCTTATGATATGGAGCAACAGTTTCAGCAACGTTTGCCTGAAATGCATCAGTCATTTCTTGATAAAGCCCATGAACGAGCCGTTCAAACTATCGCCGAAATGAAGCTTCGCTATGATGAGCGGAATAAGGAGTTACGTGATCTGGCCGGGAAACATGACTCGGAAGCTTTGCAACAGGCGATTGAGTTGATACTCAACAATGAACGTACTGGATCATGAGCAGTTTTTCCAGTGCCTACCTGAGTACCCGGTTAAGTATATTTTCTAACCATTTAATTGACTTTGACTTCTTAACTGAATTGTTTGGGCTGGACCTTGAACAAATTTTAAAACGTGTCGAAATGTTAACGGGGCATAACTATAGTCTTGATGCCAAGGGGGCTGGCAGTATAGAAAATCAATTGGCGAATACTGCATTTAATGACTTTCAGTTGTTAATCAGACCCTTTTCTGGGCGTGAAAGACGATTTTTTTTCTATGCTATTCGCTGGTTTGAACTGGTCAACCTTAAAGTCTTAATTCGTGGAAAGTTCAGTAAAACTGAAAATTCAATTATTCAGCAACAGTTGATTGATCTGGGTGATTTTGCCGAGTTACCGCTGAATAAATTACTCGATACTGAAGACACCCATGAAATGCTTCGGTTGCTGGAAACTACCGCTTATTCGGGCATAGTTCGTCAGGCGAGGCAGGTGTATGAAGAACATGGAAATGATTTATTCCTGTTAGATGCCACGATCGATAGAAGCTTCTTTATCAGTCTGAAACAACGCCTGCAGGCACTCGATAATCAGGATACTACCCAAGTGACCCAGGTGATGGGTGTGTTGCTAGATCGATTCAACTTGTTATGGCTATTACGCTATCGTTTTTCATACAAATTATCACCGGCTAAATCTTATTATTTATTAACGGCTTCCGGTCGGATTTTACACTCTGCAAACTTAATGCGTCTGGCTAAAATGGACAGTGTCGAAGAAGTGCTGTCAGAATTACCTGAGTCATTACAGAAAAAACTGTCTGGATTAAAAACGATCTGTGAAATTGAAACCGCTCTGGAGTATTCCACCCTGGCGGTTGCCTCTAAAGTGTTAAATCAAACTAACCTGATTTCAAGATTTTTTGCTTATATTATTCTACGTGAAGCTGAGACCAGGTTTTTACAGGCTTTAATAAAGGGTAAACAATTAGGCTTTGATGATGAGTTGATCAAGCAGGCTGTAGTGGGGATTAAATAATGCTTTCCATCCCCGTTGAAATGAAAAAAATCAGCTTAACGATGATGGATGCTGATGCCCAGCGGGCTGCATTGACTCTGGCCCGAATGACTATATTACACCCTGTTGAAGACTCTCAAAATGAGCAGCAGTTACCAGAATTTCCGGCTACACCATATTTTGATGTATATCATAGTTTGTATACGAAGTTTTCGAAAATCACTGGCTTTGTGACTGAAGTATTTAGAGAACCCACCGATTTTACCCAGCTTGTCACTCTGGAACAATTGCAGGAAATGGATGCGCAGTTAAAGTCCTTGTGGGCACTGGTTTCAAATGTAGAGGAGCAGTTAAGACAGAACCATGAAAAAATGTTATCCACCCGTCAGTTGATTAAAAGTTTACATAAATTTGATTCACTTGATCTGGATTTAAGTCGCTTAAAAAGGAGCAGTCGATTTCTTAAAATCATGGTGGGTACCGTTCCTTCTGTAAACTTCAGCCGGCTTGAAAAAGCACTGTCACTGGCTGAATTTATGATCAGAACTTTCTATACAGGCGAGGGGGTTCAGCATGTAGTAATGATCGGCTCCAGTCAACAGCAAACGGATGTTCATGAATTATTGAAGTCGGCTGATTTTCGTGAACTGGTTATACCTGAAGAATTTTCTGGGAATCCTTCCAGGCTCAGGCTAGACCTTAATAACCAGTTATCTGATCTGGAAATTGAGATCAAAGCGTTAAATAAGAAATCATCTGAACTGTTATCGAGTATTATGCCCACGCTGCAGAAATCTAAAGACCTGCTGATTCTTGCAAAACCCTATGCCAGTTTAGCCACGGTATTGAAGGGTCAGGGAGGTCTTGTTTTTATGCAGGGCTGGATTCCTGCTGATAGTGAGAAAATAATAAAAAAACAACTGGAAAATGAGCTTCAGTTTCCATTTCATATGAAACTAAACAACCCTGAGATTAAAGAGCTAGAGTCAGTCCCTTCACTGTTAAGACACAGCTGGATTTTCAAACCTTTTCAAAGCCTGGTGAGTAACTTTGGAATCCCTAACTATGCAGAAGTCGATCCGACCGTTTTGTTTTCTTTCAGTTATATCCTGATGTTTGGAATGATGTTCGGGGATGTCGGGCATGGTGCGGTAATTGCATTAGGCAGTTTAATTTTTTGGAAACGATTTCCATCCGTCACTATTATTGCAGTATTAGCAGGGCTTTCATCTATTGGTTTTGGTTTTGTGTACGGCAGCCTGTTTGGTTATGAGCACATCCTGACCCCGTTGTGGATGTCTCCGATGCATGACCCGGTTCTGGTTTTACTGCTGGCTTTAGTGTGGGGAGCTTTTTTCCTGGTTATTTCAAATTTATTAGCCATTCGAAACTATTTGGTCGTAGGTTTAACTCAACAGGCCTTTTACAGTGGAAAAGGTATTGCCGGGTTACTGTTTTATCTGGCGGCCTTATTCTCTGGCTATCAACTGATGAAGCATGGCCAGTTTGGTGTTCTCGAGATGTTAAGTTTGTTTTTACCGATGGCAGTCATTATGAGGTATCAATGGAAACAAACCAGTGCCGGTTTTTTTGAAAAAGCACTGGTTGTCCTGATTGAAACGCTGGAGCAGATAATCAGTAGTGTCTCAGGCACGCTTTCTTTTTTACGTGTTGCAGCATTTAGTTTAAATCATATTGCTCTGGCTGCAGCTGTTTTTTCTATCGCAGCAATGATGGGTACTACCGGACATTGGATTACCATTGTACTGGGTAATATTTTTATTATTGTACTGGAAGGCGCAATAGTTGCTATTCAGTGTTTGCGCCTCGAATATTATGAAGGTTTTTCACGCTTTTTTAGTGGTAAAGGCAAAGCGTTTGAACCGTTGAAACTCTGAAGGGTTAATCTAACTGGAGAATAAAATGTCCTTAATTACAATCTTACTGACTTTGAGTGTGGTGGGTATTATGTCACTGGGAATCTACCTGCTGATGTTCCCACAACTGGTGAAACAAAATATACCACGCTGGGTAAAGGGTAGTGTGGTCGCTAATCTGGCTATTTTTGCACTGGGTATTGTAGGCATATTAATTGGCAGTGTTAATGAAGCGGTTGCGGCACAAACTGTTGCAGGTGAGGTAAAAGATATCAGTATTGGACTGGGACTTGCGCTGGTTGGTATTGGATTACCCACCGGGTTGGCAGCCATTGGTGCGGGGTTAGCAGTAGGCTCTGTGGGTTCTGCATCGCTGGCAGTGATTGTAGAAAAACCTGAGTTGTTTGGGCGCACACTCATTTATCTGGGATTGGCAGAAGGTATAGCAATATACGGGTTGGTCGTCAGTATTTTATTACTGGGGAAAATTTAAGGAGCCTCTGGATGAAAATTCTTGCCATGGGAAACTCGGCTCTAATGGATGGCTTTTCATTGTTGGGTATTAAGACCTATGCCGATGAGTCTATCGATACTATCAATTCAGTGCTGAGTGATTTAGAACGCCATCAGCAGCGAGCGCTGGTTTTTATGCAGCATGATTTAATCAATGCTGATATCCCAATGGTAAAAACAATTCGGCAAAGTGGAGGATCTATTCTTATTTGTGAAATTCCTAATTTACAGGAAGCCGATGATTATCAGCCTGCGGTAGAAAAATTAATTGGACGTGTGCTTGGGTCTTCTGCTTTGGAGAATACAAATGGCAACTGAACAGGAACAGGTTAAAGCGTTACAACAGGCTATCTTGCAGCGTGCTCACCAGTTTTCTGCTGAACATGTTCAGCAGGGCACGATGACCAGAAACAAGATCATCGAAGATGTACGTGAAAAAATAAAGTTGATGGAGCAAAAAGATTTATTATTAGCAAAAGTTCGTTCCGATCGTGAATACCATCGACTGCTTCAGGCGAGTGAATTACGTATCCAGGCCGAACTGGATCGCAATCGATGGGGACTGGTTCAATCTGTGATGCACAATGTGGTGGATGAACTGGACCGGGTACATAAAGATCAACAGCTGTATTTACCAATCTTCAAAAAGTTATTGAAACAGGGAGCCGCCAGTATGGGGGCTATACCCCTGATAGCCAATATAAACAGCGATGACTTGACGCTGTTTTCTGAAAACTGGGATACGTTAGTGAAAGATTGTTGCGGAACAAAAGTGGATATCAAATTAGCTAAAGAAGCTTGCCCCTGTTCAGGCGGCTTGAAACTGGCATCGGCATCGGGTGATGTCATGGTGGATTATACTTTTGAAGGTATTGTGAGCAGGCGTGAAGACGAGCTGCGTCGGTTAATCTTTGAACGGTTATTTTCAACTGTCTCAACGATGGGAACGGTGTTTAATGGGTGAAGTAGTAGAAGTTAATGGTCCCATAGTGACTATTCGTCATGCCGGAATTCGTAATGGTGAACAGGTAAGAATTGGTGATTTAGGACTGATTGGTGAAGTTATTCACCTGAGTGAACAAAATGCTTTGGTTCAGGTGTATGAGTCTACTGAATCATTGCGCCCGGGAGAGCAGGTAAGCGGACTGGATCATCCCTTGTCAGTAGAATTAGGCCCCGGTTTGCTGGGGCAGATTTTTGATGGTGTGCAGCGTCCACTGAAAAAAATCATGGAGCTGAGTGGTGCAAATATTAGTCGTGGATTGCAGGTTGATGCGTTAGATCGTGAAAAGAAATGGCATTTTGTGCCACATGAAAATCTGGTTGTAGGTTACCGTATAAGTGCTGGTGAAATACTGGGTACGGTTCAGGAAACAGAAACTATCCAGCATAGAATTTTGACGCCTCCGGATTGTGCTGGTGAAATTATAGAACATGCACCAGAAGGTGATTATACGGTCGAGGAAGTGATAGCCCGGGTTAACAATGATTCAGGTTCCGTATTTGAACTGAAAATGTACCACAAGTGGCCAGTGAGAATCCCAAGGCCATATCAGTCACGTTCCAATTCAAGTGAGCCTCTGATTACCGGTCAGCGCATACTGGATACGTTTTTTCCATTACTTAAAGGGGGCAAAGCTGCAGTACCAGGGCCATTTGGAGCCGGGAAAACCATGGTGCAGCAACAGATTGCACGTTGGGCCAATGCAGATATTGTACTTTACGTGGGCTGTGGTGAGCGTGGAAATGAAATGGTGGATATCCTGCAGTCATTTCCTGAGTTAAAAGACCCTCACAGTGGTCGGTCTTTAATGGAAAGGACGTTCCTGGTAGCCAATACATCAAATATGCCTGTGGTAGCCAGAGAAGCGAGTATCAATGTGGGTGTGACTATGGCGGAATACTATCGAGATCAGGGCTATGATGTCGTGATGGTGGCTGATTCGACCAGTCGTTGGGCAGAGGCATTACGTGAAGTAGCCGGACGCCTGGGTCAAATGCCGGTGGAAGAAGGTTACCCTGCCTACCTGGCTTCAAGATTGGCTGCATTTTATGAACGTGCAGGCATGGTGAATACTTTGTCGTCTCAGTCTGGTTCTGTGAGCCTTATTGGTGCAGTGTCTCCTCCCGGAGGAGATTTTTCAGAACCGGTAACCAGTCATACAAAAGAAATTATTCGCACCTTCTGGGCATTATCTAAATCTCTGGCAGATGCCAGGCATTACCCTTCAGTTTCATGGCTTGAGAGTTTCACTTCCTATGATGAGCGAGCTGCTGACTGGTGGTCTGAAAATGTGAGCCCTCAATGGTCTTATCGGCGTGAGCAGGCTTTGTCCCTTTTATCAGAAGCTGATGAGCTGGAACGTATTGTTAACCTGGTAGGACCTGAAGCGTTGTCCTCGGCTCAGCGTTGGGTTCTTGAAAGCTCTGGGTTGATCAAAGAGGCTGTGTTACAGCAATCTGCGCTGGACCCTGTAGATAGCTATTGCTCCCCTCAAAAGCAATTTCAATTGCTTGAGTTAATGTTGCAATACCATGATGCAGGTGTTGAGCTGATAAACCTGGGCGTTCCTGTTGAACAATTGATAGAACTGCCTTATAGCGCTGAGTTAAAACGTCTGAAATCAGTGGCTACCAATAATGACTTGCAGATTTTAGAAAAGCTAGCGGATAAAATCCGTAAAAAGCTGGATGAAATGAGAGCAGAATACAGTAAAGACAAAGAGGTAGTATTATGAGTGACCTCGAATACCGTAAGGTAAGTTCAATCCATGGTGCATTGATGTTCCTGAAAGGGGTCAAAGATGTTGCTTATGGGGACAGGGTGGTAATTCGCGACAAGCAAGGACGTAAACGTAATGGACAGGTTATTCGTAGTTCTTCTGAAGTGGTTATGGTTCAGGTATTTGAAGGCACCGATAACCTGGATCTGGAGAATACCTGGGTACGGTTTCTGGATGAACCTTTTGAGTTATCTCTATCGCCTGATATGTTGGGTAGGAACTTTAATGGCATAGGCGAACCGAGGGATGGACGTCCACCGATAATTTCTAATTTCCGCCGAAATGTAAACGGTTTACCAGTAAACCCTGTCGCTCGCTCTTATCCGAGAGAATTTATTCAGACAGGTATTTCTACCATCGATGGTCTCAACTCGTTGGTGCGAGGCCAAAAACTTCCTATATTTTCCGGCTCCGGGTTACCGCATAATCGACTGGTCGCACAGATAGTGCGTCAGGCTAAACTACCGGGAGATGCATCTAATTTTGTTATCGTTTTTGCCGCCATGGGAGTGTCCTATTCGGATGCCCGATTCTTTGAAGAAGAGTTTGAGTCCAGTGGTGTATTGCGTAATGTTGTGATGTTCATGAACCTGGCCAATGATCCTCCGATGGAGCGACTGATACTGCCACGAACCGCGTTAACAGCAGCCGAATACCTGGCTTATGAGCAGGATCATCATGTGCTGGTCGTGATAACCGATATGACAAATTATGCAGAGGCATTGCGTGAGATCGCTACCGAGAAAGGTGATGTACCTTCACGTAAAGGTTACCCGGGTTATTTGTATTCTGATCTGGCAGAAATTTATGAACGTGCAGGACGTTTGCATGACAGGCATGGCTCGATCACCATGATCCCTGTTTTGTCTATGCCCAGTGACGATATCACTCATCCCATTCCTGATTTGACCGGATATATTACCGAGGGTCAAATTGTTTTAAGCCGGGAATTGCACAGTAAGTCGGTGTATCCACCGGTTAACGTTCCGCCGTCACTATCCCGATTAATGAAAGATGGGATTGGCAAAGATGATACGCGGGAAGATCATGCACGTGTGGCCAGTCAACTTTATGCGGCTTATTCTAGAGCGATGGATTCAAGAAATCTGGCATCCATTATTGGAGCCGAAGAGTTGTCGAGTAGTGATCGTCGATATCTGGAATTTGCTGACCGTTTTGAAAATGATTTTGTGAAGCAGGGCAGTGATGATGATCGTAGTATTATTGAGACTCTTGATCTGGCCTGGGTGTTATTATCACTGTTACCTCCGAGTGCGCTGAGTCGAGTATCTGAAGAAGATTTGCAAAAGTACCACAGTTGGGATGGTTCCTAGTCATGCAGGAAAGGCTCAATGTTCCGCCGACTAAAAGTTCATTGCTGGACTTGAAACGACGGCTGCTTTTCTTGAATGAAGGTTATCGTTTACTTGAACGTAAACGGGAATTATTGACCCGACTGGTGTATGAAAAATTAAAAGAATATCGTCTGCTGAATAAATCTACTCGCGAAACTATGTCTGAAGCTTATCGCTGGTTAAGTATTTTGCAAATGAGAATGGGTAGTTTCAGATTACAGCAATTATCGGTAGGTATGCCGGAGGCTATAGAAGCAAAAGTGCTGCCGAGGAGTAATATGAGTGTGCAATATCCATCGGTAGAAATACGCAAATTACCACTACAGCCGGTGGGTATTCTGGGTACCGATGCCAGCCTGGATGAAACCCGATCAAGTTTTGCAGATATGTTGGTCAAAGCAGCAAATTTAGCCGAAGTCGAAACCGCATTAGGACGATTACTGGAGGAACAGCGAAAAACTCAGAAACGGGTTAATGCACTAAAGTATAATGTGATTCCCCGTTTTGAACGTACCATTAAATATGTAGAATCCAGCCTGGAAGAAGAAGAGCGTAATAACCTGTTTCAACTGAAGCTTCTTTCTCAGCAATCCTAAATTACCCTTGAACCTCAGTCTTTACAAACTTTCCACCTCTGCGCCCTTTGCAGTAAATTTTTTTTTGACTGAAACCCAGAGTTGCTCAGGATAATTTAAGCAAATAAAGCGTATAATTGTTAGTTTTTTAAATCAGATAAATAAAATGACTGATACTCAATTCCATTCTGCTTTTGGCCAGGTTGAACTTTATCGCTTACCCAGGCGTCCGCGTGAACTATTACGTGCCTGGGATGCAGCAGATGAATATTTATTGAACACACTGGTGGATGAGTCATTTTCTGTGATTAATCCGTTGATTTGCAATGATAGCTTTGGTGCTTTATCGGTCGCGTTACATAAATTTCGTCCGGTTAACTGGTCAGATTCTTTGCTAGCGCATAAGGCCACGCAGGAAAATCTCAGTATCAATGATTTTAAATCAACCGATGTTAGCTACGTAGAAAGCACAAAATTACCTGGTAAAACAATAAACCTAGTTTTAATCAAAGTGCCTAAAACTCTTGCTTTGTTTGAGTTTCAGTTGATGCAACTGAAACCCCTGCTATCAGAAAACAGTAAAGTACTTGTCGCAGGTATGGCTAAATCGATGCCAGCAGCGGTGTGGAAAATCCTGGAGAAAATAATCGGCCCGACAAAGACAACCCGCGCGGTAAAGAAAGCAAAAGTCATTCAGGTAACGGTTAATACAAATTTGACGGTACCAAAAAATCCGTATCCTGTGGTTTGGAAGCTGGAAAACACTGACTATACCCTAACCAATCTTGCCAATGTGTTTTCCCGCGATAAGCTGGATATTGGAACTCGTTTCCTGCTGCAGAATCTGCCTGATACTGAGGGTGCAGGAAATATTATTGATCTTGGTTGTGGCAATGGTATTTTAGGTTTAATGGCAGCCAGCCAGAATAAAAATGCAACGTTACATTTTGTTGATGAATCTTTCATGGCGATAGAGTCAGCCAGGATAAATTTTCAGCAGCTACCGGCTGAGACAGTTACTGCAACTTTCCAGGTAAGTGATGGGTTAATAGAGTTTGATAATGAATCCAGTGATCTCATTTTCTGCAATCCACCTTTTCATCAGCAACAGGCTGTGGGTGACTCTATTGCTATTTCAATGTTCAGAGAGTCTGCCAGGGTATTGAAGCCGGGCGGAGAATTATGGGTGATTGGTAATCGCCATCTGAATTACCATAAAAAATTGCAAAACTGTTTTGATACTGTTGAACTGATTGCATCCAACAAAAAATTTGTAGTTTTAAAAGCCACTAAAAGTTAATTACCTTTAATGCTGTCTATATACTTGTTTGGTATTTTCAGCATATCCCGGTCTGGCATATGATTTAGTCCAAAATCAGTGTCATGAAATTATCTAGAATAAAAATTACTGAGAGTGAAACTATGGATTTAACAAAATTACTTGAGCAGCTGGATGTGAAGGCTGACTGGATAGGACTACGGTATGTGGATGAAACTACCACTTATCGTTGGGTTCGAGATGGTAAACCCCAGTCTAATAACCGTTCCAGAAGTAAAGGCGTTATGGTTGAAGTGTTGGTTGAGGGGCAATTCGCTTATGCTGCGAGCAGTAATGTTGGTATTCGAAGTGTACAATCGGCCGCCGAAAAAGCAGTTAAAATGGCCAGAGCCTCAGCACCCTACAGTATTCATCAGTTTACTTCAGAAGCTCGTCCCGTAGCGACGGGAAATTACAATTCTCCACACCAGAAAATAGAAAACTCAGTTTCTGCAGGAGAAATCAACGATTTATTAATCCGCTCATGTGAAACATTAAAAGTGTCAGAGAAGATAGTGTCCACAAATGCTCTGGCCCGTATTGTTAATAGTGATCAATTATTTGTCTCCAGTAATGGCAGTAACATTGAGCAACAATTTCTAATGGTAACAACCGGTTCTATGGCTGTTGCCCAGGAAGGATCGGTAGTACAAAAACGTTCGGATAGCGGAATGCGAGCCAGAAGCTGGCAGATAGGCATGGAATCTCTGGATGAAAACAGGATGATGAATGATAGCAGGCGAGTAGGTGAAGAAGCCGTAGAGTTGCTCACAGCAGAAGAGTGCCCTACTGGAACAATGGATTTGATTCTGGCACCTGATCAGATGATGTTACAAATTCATGAGAGTGTAGGTCACCCACTTGAAATTGATCGCATTCTCGGCGATGAGCGAAATTATGCAGGCTGGAGTTTTGTTCGTCTGGGTGATTTTGGAAAGCTCAGATACGGTTCCGATCTGATGAATATTACTTTTGATCCTGGCGTACCCCATGAACTTGCATCTTATAATTTTGATGATGGTGGAGCTAAGGCAGAGCGTGAATATATTATTAAAGATGGCATTTTGCAAAGAGGGCTTGGAGGCATTGAAAGTCAGATTCGTTCCGGCGTGCCTGGAGTCGCGAATTTCAGAGCCAGTAGCTGGAATCGTGCACCGATTGACCGAATGGCTAACCTTAACCTGGAGCCTGGAGAGTCATCCGTTGATGATTTGGTTAGCTCAGTTGAAAATGGAGTCTACATGCACTCAAACCGTTCCTGGTCGATAGATGATTATCGTAATAAATTTCAGTTTGGCTGCGAATATGCCAAATTAATCGAGAATGGGAAAGTGACCAAAACACTCAGAAATCCAAATTACAGGGGCATATCTAATAGCTTCTGGAATAACCTGAAAGCAGTGGGTGATAAAGACTCGTTTGAAGTTTATGGCACACCCAATTGCGGAAAAGGAGAACCGAATCAGGTCATTCGTGTAGGTCATGCATCTCCTCCGTGCCTGTTTGCAGATGTGGAGGTATTTGGTGGTGAACAATAATTCTCAGGATAGTGAAATGGAAAGTTTATTTAATCAATTAGCTGATGGTATATTTACGCAGCTTGAAACAGAAGAAAACCTGTCTTTATCATTGTTCGCCGAAGAAAGTCAGTTTACTCGCGTTAATGGGGCCAGAATCCGTCAGACGGGTTTAGTGAATGACTGTATGATTTATCTCGATTTGATTGTTAATAATCGTCGAGCAACCGGTTCCCTGACTCTGTCTGGGGATCTGAAGGTAGATCTTGATAGTGTGCTGGATGAACTCAATCGGTTACGTGAAGAAACTGCTCAGTTACCGGAAGATCCTTATATTGTTTTATCTACTGGAGGAGAAAACAGTCGTACCGATAAAAATGGCAAGATTCCTGATGCGGAGGATAGTGCCGCTAAACTGCTGGCCGCTATGCAAGGTGTTGACCTGAGCGGTATCTGGGCTTCGGGTAGAATTTATCGGGGCAATGCGAATTCGGCTGGAAATCGTCATTGGTTTGCGACTGACAGCTTTTCGCTGGATTACTCGCTGGTTAATGCTGAAGAGAAAATGGTGAAAGCTACTTTTGCAGGATCCGACTGGGTTCAGCAAGATTATGAGAAATCTTTGTCAGCTTCTATACAGAAACTCAAAATGCTGGATAGCCCTTCCATTAAAATTAAACCTGGTAATTATCGGACCTATATTGCCTCAGCGGGTGTAGCTGATTTATTACAAATGTTTTCATGGGATGGCTTGAGTGAGTCATCCATGCAAACCGGTGAATCTGCATTTTTAAAAATGCGTAATGAAAATATAAAATTATCACCTTTATTTTCTTATGCGGAAGATTTTAGTAATGGCCTGGTGCCATGTTTTAATGAACTGGGTGAGGTTTCGCCAGAGAGAATCGAGTTGATCAAACAGGGAGAATTGAAAAGTTGCCTGATCAGTTCACGTACAGCGAAGGAATATGGCCTTGTTTCAAATTTTGCAGAAGAGCCTGAATATTTGCGTTCTCCAGTCATGGCAGTGGGTGAACTGCCTGAAGTTGATGTTTTAAAAGCATTGGGAACGGGTGTTTATTTATCAAACTTACATTACTTGAACTGGAGTGATTTAGCCGGTGGACGAATTACCGGTATGACCCGCTATGCCTGTTTCTGGGTAGAAGATGGGGTTATAAAAGCGCCGATTGAGAATATGCGTTTTGATGATAGTTTTTATCATTTTTTCGGTGATAATCTGGAGGCGGTTACTACTGAAGCAAAGATTAATCCAGATGTCGGGACCTATGAATGCAGGAGTCTTGAAATGACCGAGTGTCCTGGTATTTTACTGAGTTCATTTGCGCTTACTTTATAGTATTGGTGCGCACGGTGCACCCTACGGATTTGAAACCGTTGGGGTGTGTCACCCGCATCATTGATGATATCTTCATACCCGGCATTGTCCTTGTGCCTTATCTTTCTGTTTAACGGGTAAGTCACGGTTTAGAACCCGCGGTATGGATGAGATGAAAAGCCACCGATATAATCATCCATAGCCGCCAATTTTGTTGGTGCCAGCCTTGATGAATATTATCGGCATTAACAGTCTCCCGATTAATGTTGATAAGTTCTGTGAAGTGGTTGAATTTATAGATCTCTCCCGTTGTTTTATTTATGCATATAAAAGTATATTGTTTATTGAATCGCAATAAATATACTAAAGTTTATTTCACTGTTGCTTAATCACGAACAAATAAATGATTTACTCATTTTTTAAAAGGTAAAAATAATGGGACGTTACGAACAACTGGAAGCATTTGTAGAAGTTGTTGATCAACAAAGTTTCAGTGCTGCTGGTGAGAAAATGGGTCTGGTTAAATCGGTGTTAAGTCGTAGGGTCAGTGAGTTGGAGAAGCGGCTGGGGGTTAAGCTGTTAAATCGTACTACCCGAAAACTCTCTCTTACAGGGGCTGGGGAGCAGTTATATCAACAGTCATCCTTGCTATTGTCCGGCATACTGGATGCGGAACAAAGGGTATCAGATGAGCAGGTCGCTTTATCCGGGCGATTGAAAATTGCTGCACCTTTATCGTTTGGTAATCGTCACTTATCCGGGGCTATTTCTGAATTTGTAAAATTACATCCTGAGATTGATATTTCGCTGGATTTAAATGACAGGGAGATAGACCTGGTAGCCGAAGGGTTTGATATTACTATTCGTATTGGCGGTTTGTCTGACTCTACCCTGATAGCCCGGAAACTGGGAATTATTCGATTTACAACAGTTGCAAGTGAAACATATTTAAAAGAGCATGGTACTCCGATGTCCCCAGCAGACCTGGTCAACCATCAGGGATTATTGTATTCAAATATGACAGCTAAACAGCAATGGCAGTTTGTAGATGATAAAAAAACTGTTGCTGCTGTACCTCACACCCGATTATCAGCAAACAATGGAGATTTTTTGACCAAAGCTGCGATCAATGGTTTGGGGATAGTGAATAGCCCCACTTTCCTGGTCAACGAATATGTCAAATCGGGAGAGTTGTGTGAAATTCTTCAGGGTTACCAGGCTGAACCTACTGGTATTTACGCCTTATTTCCTCCTGGGCGATTGATCCCGAGAAGAGTCAAGGTAATGGTTGAGTACCTGCAAAAACAATATGGGGATTTACCTGAGTGGGATAAAGGGCTATGATGATTCAAAGCTAGAATTACCAATTATAATAAAATAAGTAAACTGGATGGCTTTGTGTGCAAACAAATCTAATTACCTAAGGGAGATTACCATGCAGCAACCAGCCAATGAACATTTGATGATTGTTATGTTAGACAATCTGGTGCAACACTCATTACCTCGAACTTTTGCTATCCGTCAAAAGCTGGAAAGAGGTGAAGTATTATTAAGTTCAGAAATAGATTTTTTTGTTGAAATGTTGGAAAGAGTTAAACATTGCCAGAGAGAATTTTTGGAAGATGCTCAATGCAGGGTTATCTTTTCAACGGTTGCCCACCTGTTATTCAAGGTTGCAAATTTAGCTTTAGAAAATGAACAAGCTATAGCTGATCCACTAAGCGCATAACATTCAATAGTTTTTGTAACTTCGCTATCTGCTTTCATTATTTTTGCAAAATAGCTGTTTATGCAAGACCAGCAAAAGCAATATTTTGTCTACCCATTGATGAAACTCGTGGTGTCGGTATAATTCGACCACTTTTTATCGTTGAGTAACTATTGTGGCAATAAAGTCAGACAAGTGGATTCGCCGGATGGCAGAAAATGAAGGCATGATAGAGCCTTATGAAGCAGGGCAGATTCGGGAATCAGAGCAGGGACGAATCATTTCTTATGGTACTTCCAGTTACGGTTACGATGTGCGTTGTGCCGGTGAATTTAAAATTTTCACCAATATTAACTCTGCCATTGTTGACCCGAAAAACTTCGATGATGACAGCTTTGTCGATGTACATTCCGATGTTTGTATTATTCCGCCAAACTCTTTTGCCCTGGCAAGAACTGTCGAATATTTCCGTATTCCTAGAAGTGTTCTGACCGTTTGTCTGGGTAAATCAACTTATGCTCGATGCGGTATCATCGTTAATGTCACCCCGCTGGAGCCGGAATGGGAAGGCCATGTGACCCTGGAATTTTCTAACACATCACCACTTCCTGCAAAAATATATGCGAATGAAGGTGTTGCGCAAATGTTGTTCTTTGAATCTGATGAAACCTGTGAAACTTCTTATAAGGATCGTGGTGGTAAGTATCAGGGGCAAAAAGGGGTAACATTACCCAAAGCCTGATTCATCAAAAACTACTACCTGGAAAAATGTGAATCGGGTAGGGTGCGTGGCGCACCCTGCAAACACTGATTCTGCTGGATTAAAAGTCGGCCTGCTCGATTTCCAGGTATGCCTGGCTAATAGACTTTCCAACTAAAGAATCAAAAGTTTCCCAATGTTTGTATTTGTCCAGGGCTTTTACAACCACAGGCTTCATTTCAAAATCACTGAGATCAAGTTCATATTGCTGTCTTACAGTGGTATACAAAATGCGTAGTACATCCAGTGAGTGATAGAACATTTTCTTTCCTCCACTTTTACCATGCCCCGGGATAATAACGGATGGATTGATCTTTATGATTTTTTCACAAGCTTCGATAGTTCTACCGATATGACCTTCAGCTGTGCGTGGCAAACGTCCATTGAACAGGTTATCTCCCATGAATAATGCTTTGTTGGTATCCACCGCGATCATTATATCGGTATCGGTATGTGATACTCCATAATGATGGATAGTTAATGAGGTGTCACCTATGGTGATTTTATCTGAGTTATTGATGGGGTGATTAGCTGCTACGATACGAGTTCCAATACTTTTTCCCTGAGTTGATCTTTCCATTAGTTGAACCCACTCTTGTCCTGCACCTTCAGGAATTTTTTTAATAGTTTCGGGATGAGCATAGATTGGAGCGTTAGGGTATCTTGCTTGAATGGCCTGATTAGCTAACCAGTGATCGCCATGTACATGGGTATTAAAAACAGCAACTACGGGTTTGTTTGATATTGTCTTTAAGACTCGTAATACCATTTCGCCTGATTGTACGGTACCGCCTGGATCTACAATCACCACACCTTTACTGGTTAAAATAATACCGGGGTTGTTCATGAATCCCTGGTTTTGTGGATTCGGGGTGGTGATCGGACCGTGAATGACGTAGATGTTTTCTGCCAGCTTATCGAGTGGATAATTGGGTACGGCCGGGCCTTTAGTGTCAGCAAACAGGGGGGTAGAAAAAAGGGAAACTATTAAAACTACAAAAAATTTAATAAACATAAGGCCTGATACATAAGAATATCAGGTGATATTAGCACAGGTTAACTTTATTTTTCTGTAACCAGGAAGTGGATTTAAGCTTTAAATGAGGTAAATGGCTGTGGGCCTTCAACTGCCCAGCCCTGGGCAGAATCGACATCTAACTCAGTGAGCTGTTTGATAATAGTTTCGTTCTCGACATATTCTGCAATTGTTTTTATGCCGTCAATTTTTATGTAATCGACGTTTATTGATTTAAGGTAGGAGAAAGAACTCATTCCTGTGCCAAAGTCACCTGTAGCATGTTTTGAGTTTGAATTATGGCTGAGTTAATAGCGGCAAAAAGACTGTCTGGATTAGCCTGTCCGGTTTCGGTCAGATGTAATGCAGTTCCATGGTCTACCGATGTTCTAATGATGGGTAAACCAAGCGTTGTGTTGATGGCATGATTAAAACCGACATGTTTGAGCACTGGCAACCCCTGATCGTGGTACATGGCGAGCACTGCATCAGCATCTTTCAGTGAGTCATGTGTAAACACCGTGTCAGCAGGATAGGGGCCGGAGACATTTATGCCCTGTTGTTTCATGTTGTTGATGACGGGAATAATGATGTCTATTTCTTCATGTCCCAGATAACCGTTCTCGCCGGCATGAGGGTTTAACCCGCAAACTTTAATATGAGGTTTGTTGATTGCAAATTTAGTGGATAGATCATGATGTAAAATATGAATTATCTGGATTAATTCCTGTTCATTGATTGCTGAAGGTACCTGGCTTAACGGTAGATGAGTCGTGGCCAGTGCAACGCGTAATGATTCTGTTGCCAATAGCATGACCGGCTTCGGGGCCTGGCATAAACCGGCCAGGTATTCTGTATGCCCGGTGAAAGGGATTCCCGCCTGGTTGATGATATCTTTCTGGATGGGCGCGGTAACCATGGCATCAAACTCACCGCTTAAACAACCTTTACAGGCAATATCAAGCAGCTCTAAAACATAGCTGGAATTTTTTGTGTCCAGCTTTCCTGCCTGCGCTTCTGAGCGTAACGGGATATGGTAAATTTCGATAGTACCAGCTTCTGCTGTATTGTCCTGTTGATAGGATTGAATTTTTAGTGGGCGGCTTATTTTGTCAGCACGAGATCTCAGTAAATTTTCATCACCAAGAATTACTAAACGGGCTGAAAAATCATTGTTGTTAATAAATGCAATTAGCTCTGGCCCGATACCTGCCGGTTCACCGCTGGTAATCGCAATAGTAGGATGCTTGTTCATTACTGCTCAGGATTCAGCTATAACCTTAACGAATGCCTGGTCACGTAAGCGTCTTTGATACAGCTCTAGCACTTCTCTTTGTTTCTGTGCCTGTAGTTGCTCCCGAACTTTTTTGCGTTTGCTTTCTTCTGTTTCGTCTACTTTTTTTCTATCCAGAACTTGTAAAAAATGCCAGCCAAACCTTGAGCGAAAAACTTCACTGCTCTCACCGGTTTGGGTAGCTGCAAGCACTTTTTCAAAAGTTGGCACCATGGCGCCTTTTTGAACCCAGCCCAGATCACCACCAAGGCCTTTTGAACCGGGGTCATTTGAATGTTTTTTAGCTAACTCGGTAAAGTCTGCTCCAGCTAGAAACTCTTCACGAATACTTTCAAGTTTCTGTTTAGCCTGGTCATTACTCATCAGTTTATCGGGTTTTATTAAAATGTGTCGTGCATGTGTCTGCTCAACAATAAGCTGTTCACTATCACGTTGTTCAGTAAGTTTTACGATGTGAAAACCACTGGCACTGCGTAATACATCACTCACCTCTCCTACTTGAATATGTTGAATGATATTGGCAAACAAACTGGGGATTTCTGCCAGTTTGCGCCAGCCTAAATCACCGCCTTCGATAGCATTGCTGCCTGCAGAGTATTCAGCGGCCAGTTGAGGAAAGTTTTCTCCATTATTTAATTTCTGAATGATTTCATTAGTTTTTACTCTAGCTTCAGTCAGTTGCTCGGTGCTGGCTCCATCGGGTAAGGCAATAAGAATATGTGAAAGTCTGTATTCCAGTGAGTTGGTATCACTTCCATTTCGAGTGATGAAATCATCCACTTCCTGATCAGTCACGTCGGTATTTTGGCGGATATAACTACTCTTCAAAGAATTTATGATCAATTCATTTCTAACGTCTTCCCTAAATGCTTTGTAATCCAGTCCACTGGCAATCAGTGATTTGCGAAATTGAGCGAGTGTTTTTTTATTACGTTTTGCCAGGTTTTCCATGGTGTTGTTGAGCTGGGTGTCGGTTACATTGGCACCTCGACTTTTGGCTTCCTGGATAAGAATGGATTTGTTGATGAGTAATTCTAAAACCTGTCCATTAAGTGAACTTGCTGGAGGCAATTGTTTGCCTTTACTGCTAAATTCATCGCGAATACGCGTGACCTCTTTAGTCAGCTCTGAGTTAGTAATGACATCGTCTTCAACAATGGCGATGATAGAGTCAATGTAACTGGATTGAGCCTGTGCCTGTAAAAAGAAAGCAGATAATAGAAAACTGAATATAACTTGTTTCATAAGTAAAGTTTCAAAAGTATTAAATTAGTGGGTGGTAAGCTGGTTATATGTAATAAAAAATGGTCAGAGCTACTCATAGCCGGTTAAAACACGGGTTGATATCCAAGGATACCATCTTCGAGTAAAGAGTTGATATCTTTTCCCGCACTGCTGAGCCCCTTAAAGGTTAACTGGAAATACACAGCACGATCTATTTCTTCAAAATCTTTGTCACTACTCTCTTCGTATAACATTTTAAAACCCCAGCAACAGCTTTCATAAGCCACACCGAACAGGTCCTGCACGGGTTTATCATGAATCAATGAATGTTGCAGTTTAGCAAATACGGTCCAGTTAACCGATACGGGGTAGACAACTGAAAATGTTGTTTGTTCCAGTTTGTCGTCGCGTAAGTGGTATTCAGCGTTAAATACCTTTTCTACTGATTGTTTTCTGATGGAAATATCGGTCTGTACGGATTCTTTTTCCTGCTGGTCATAGACATTGGCCAGTTGTATATCCCATTCTGCCTGTGGCTTGAAATTAACCACTGACATCAAACTTGATTTTTCACGTGTATCTATGGTGGCATTTAGACTGACTTCTCTTTCATCGGCGTAATATGCCTGACCAATACTGGCGCTGAAAAATTCTTTATTATTCGCATCCAGTAATCGGGTGGTGATGCCGAGAGTAATTTGTCGTGTATCTCCAATTCTATCGACACCGGAAAAACGATTATTGATGAATAAATTATTGTAATTTTCAGCCTGTAGAGAACTGTCAAAATCGGGAATATCAGACTGATCTTCATAAGGCACATAAAGAAAGTACAGGCGAGGCTCCAGAGTTTGTGTCCAGTTTTTAGAAATACTTGCCTGGCGTTCAAAGATCAGCCCGCTATCAAGGCTAAATAGAGGCATGCTTCGTTGTAAACTGTTTAGATCATCGGTATTGTTATCTAATGCATAACGGGTGTAATCAAGCTGTAATGCAGGTTTTAAGAAATAGTAGCTTTCTTCTATGGGGTAACTTATTGAAGGTGCTATATGTAATCGGTTGCCGGTGATGCCTTCTTCTTTATCGAAACGAACCCATTCGTTTTTCCAGTCTATGCTTAACCCGTTATCAAACGGCGTCATAATTCTATCTACAGTCAGGCGGGGAAGGCGTTTATAAGGGCTTGATGTTATTGTTTTTTCATCATTGACAATCTGGTGCTGCTCAAATAATAACTGACTGGACCAGTCGGCTATCAGACCACTGAATTCTACTGAACTCTTCAGATAATCAACCGGAGTGATTGTGTCCAGGTGGTCAAAGTCTTCCATGAATTCACTGTCGGAAACTCTTTGTATTAGAATTGATGCATGGTAATTATCGTTAAAATTTGTTTCGTGTGTCCACCTTCTATACCAGCGATTATCATCAATTAATTTATCTTTCAGTCCTGACAGGTTTAACTGCCCTTCATTTTTTTCAAATAGATAGCGGTTTTCAGTATTTAGTTGCGTGCCTCGGTTGCTGTACCAGTATGGTGTCAGTGTCATGTCAAAATTTTCAGCCTGATTCCAGTAAAATGGTAATGCTAGCTGGGTTCCCGCAATATTGGTCTGGCTTATGGTGGGAGCCAGAATTCCGCTCATGCGACGGTTGTCGATTGGAAATTGAAACCAGGGGAAATAAAAAACGGGAATATCCTTGATGCGTAAAACGGCATGTAATGCAGTTCCTCTACCTTCCTGCTGGTTTAGTCGTAGCTTGCTGGCATTTAATGACCAGTTATTTTGCTGTGGGTCGCAGGTAGTGTAAGACACATCGTAAAGTTCACGTTGCTCGGTATCGAATTGAACAATCTTTTTTGCCGAACCGCGTAGATGATTTTCATACATCTGGAATTCTGCAAGATCAAATATGCCAGTATTGTTTTTGTTATCCAGCTCAATATTTTCTGCCTTTAAGCTGAATAACTGGTCGCTAAAACTTAAATGACCGTTTGCTGAAAGCAGGCTGGATATTCGGTCGAGCTGCACCTGCTCAGCACTCAGTTTCTGTTCGCCTCGGGTTACCCGAACATTTCCATTAAATTTTAAAAAATTATTATTCTCACTGTATAACTGGTCAGCCAGAATTTCAGTAATTAATGGTTCAACTGTAGTGTCTATCTGTCTTGTAACCACAGGCACAGAACAAAAGCTCCAGTCCGGCTCAGCAAAGCTGGTGACAGGAAATATGAGAGCGAAACAGAGTAGGTGAGTGCGAAACGGAGTGAACAAGAGTGATGTATTACTGGATTTTAAATTAAAAACAGATTTTGGCATAGTCAGCGAGTGACCGCGAGGAAAGAATAAGCCATTTGCCTTAACCGTAGGTGAATTAAAGATTTTTCTGTTTCTGCCGATATAGATTTTAGCCCGTATCAAATTAACAAGTATCTCACCAGCAGGAGAGAGACATGATTATCAACAATGCCCAGGTAAAATTGCAGGCACAGCATGAGTCTGTGTCTGTTCAGCAGCAAACGCTTAATGTTCAGGTTTGGCGTGAAAATCCAGCACCAGCCACTAACCAGGATCGAGTGGATATTTCTACTCGAGCTCTACTTTCTACAGAATCGGTGAACTTTCAGCAGCAGGAAATGCTGCGCAAAAATATAGAGCTAGAAGTTTCTTTACTCAAACAACTGGTTGAACGATTAACCGGTAAGAAAATTGAGTTTGTTACTATTGATCAATCCGTTGATACATCTGTTGATGCTGTTCCGCTTGACCTTAGTAACTCGACCAGCCAGGTTGACTGGGGGTTAGCCGTAGATTTTACCCGTACAACCCATGAGTCTGAGAGTCTTAACTTTGAAGCCAGTGCTCTGGTAAATACGGCTGATGGCAAAACAATAGAAGTGAGTTTGGCGCTGAATTATTCCAGTTCTTTCAGTCAAACTGAATCTTTTAGCTTGAAAGCTGGGCAAGCTCTGAAAGATCCTTTAGTGTTAAATTTCTCTGGCTCATCTATTGAATTATCATCAAACCGGTTTGAGTTCGATCTGGATATGGATGGGGAGCTTGATCAAGTCCCTCTGTTACAGTCAAATTCGGCTTATCTGGCTATTGATAATAATCATGATGGCCTGATTAATAATGGAACGGAATTATTCGGGGCTATATCAGGTGATGGCTTTAGTGATCTGGCAAAGTTTGATGCTGATGGCAATCAATGGATTGATAGCAATGATGCTGTGTTTTCTAAACTTCGGTTGTATCAGCCGGGATCAAATGGTGAAGGACAGTTGATTAGCTTGACGGATAAAGGAGTCGGAGCGCTCTATTTGGGCAATGTAGCTACACCATTTCGTTTAACCGAGGGACATAGTCAGGATTTATCTGGAGAGCTACGGAGTTCTGGCTTGTTTTTAATGGAGTCGGGTGAAGCAGGCAGTATGCAGCAGCTTGATCTGGTGGTTTAGATTGCACAGATTTTTTCTCATCGGGTAAATATTTTAAAAAAAAATATAAACCTCATCTATATTAAGGATATTGTTTTGCTTTTCTGATTATGTGAGCTGTTTCACTAAAGTGTATCTCTTGTACCTCATCTAATTAAAGTCAACCGTAAATAATTCATTATTTAAATTCAATTTATGAGTTTGTGACTCATGCATTTGAATAGTTGAAGTTTTATGTCTATAAAGCGTCGCAATATATTGATTTGAAATAATTTTTTGAGATTTAAGAAATATGCGCATTATTAATTCTATAGTAGGGCTTTTTTTATTTAGCATTATTAGTCTGAATGCTTTTGCTGAAGGAAGTTATCAGGCAGGCTTGACACAACCGCTAGGTGATTTGACTTACTCTGTTGGGTTTTCTCAGAAGGTTGACATAGTCACTATCGGTGAAGTTATCAATATTTCAGTTTGTGGTGCGAATAATACTGATAATCTGACAATAGAGATTTTTGACGCCACTGATACCTCGGTTCACAGCAGTTCACTGGCTAACAGTAATGTCGATTGTGCTGACCCTTTTAGTGCTGCTCTTACAAACCCCATCCGTTATACAACTTTAACCAGTGGTACTTTTACCATTGAAATGGAAAATACGGATGACTCAACTTTTAAACGGTTCGATATTACCGTAACAGCCGATGCCTTAACTGATCCAGATCCAACTATTGCCGGTGGTCGACTTTGGGCGTATGGCTGGAAATATAATACAGGTAGTTATGCTGAAGCTTTTTCTACAGATGCCGATTATTATGCTTTGGTACCAGGTGGTAGAGACAGTACAAATTATGTATGGAAACTGGATTTGAATAATTTTTCGGGTTATGTCTATACCCTGGTAGCTAATGATCTGGGTGTTGATTCGCCTCTTTCCGGTTATAGCATACCGTCTGCTGATGGTACTGTGAGCGCAAAATTTCCACAATACCTGAGTTACCCTGATATTGCTGATCCACGACCTAATGAGCCTCCAGTACTGACCGGTGGGTTAACCTTTATTGATGATGCTGGCCAGGATTATGCGATTTCTCCCGGCACAACTAATACTGTTCAGGATAGTGGTGTTTTTGAGTTTAACTCTGATGTTGAAGGAACCTATGCAATTACCATTGATACGAATAGTGATGGTGTTTTTGGTGCCGGGGATAAGTTATTACTGGGTAATATGGTTGTTGGTTTAAACCCTGTTCCGTGGGATGGCACTGATCCCGATGGCGTTATTCTTAGTGATGGATAAGTATCGAGCCAATTTGCAGGCTCGTCTTGGTGAATATCATTTTATAGCTAATGATGCAGAAACCAGTGGTGGTACTGCTGACGGATTAACGGTATTTTTGGCGAATAGTGATGGAAGTGTTGTTGATACCAGGGTTTACTGGGACGATGCTACCTATCTTTCAGGAAGTTCTATTTTGCCTGATGGAGAACTGGCTTCTACCTCGGCAGGTAAACATACCTGGGGTAATTTCACCAGTGATAGCATCGGTAATAATGCTTATATTGATACATATGTTTATGGATTGGCTTCCAGTTATACAGCATTGACTGCTATTGTTTCAGATGATGTTTTACAGACAGGTATTGATGGTACTTTAAGTACGCCCCAGAGTAGTAGTCCTGGCAGTAGTTTTACCATTTCTGTAACTGAACCTGACAATAATATTTTGCCAGCTTCAATTGAGACACTTTCTGTTGTTGTGGTGAATGGAACAACCGCTGAGCAAGAACAATTAACTTTGACAGAGACGGGTGTTAATACTGGAATATTTGAAGTCTCATTTGCCACGACAGATATTGCCGGAGCAGGCACTAATAATGATGGCGACATGAATGTTCAGAGTGGGGATACTCTGACTTCAACCTACCAGGATCAACTTGATTCAACAGGGGCATCAGTTGATGTAACCACTGATACTGAAATTGTTGGAGTAGCAGCTGGAGGTTCAAGTCTTATATCATCCAGTCCAACTTCAATTGTTGCAGATGGCAGTAGCACTTCAACAATTACCGTGCAGCTAAAAGATGTGAGTGGTACTAACCTTGTTAGTGGTGGAGATACGGTTGTACTCTCAGAAAGTGCAGGCAGCCTGGGTATCGTTACCGATAATGGAAACGGAACCTACAGTGCGACTTTAACCAGTGGCACATCAACGGCGACAGTGACTATCACTGGTACAGTGAATGGTGGAGCTATCACGGATACTGCCTCTGTTGATTTTGTGGCGGGAGCCGCAGTAGTAGGCACCAGTCAAATCACGGCCAGTCCGACATCCATTGTTGCTGATGGTAGTTCAACGTCAACCATCACGGTTCAGTTGAAAGATGCTAACGGCAATGACCTGATCTCGGGTGGAGACACGGTTGTGCTCTCAGAAAGTGCCGGTAGTCTTGGCGTTGTTACCGATAATTTAAATGGTTCTTACAGTGCGACTTTAACCAGTGGCACATCAACGGCAACAGCGACTATCACCGGTACAGTGAATGGTGGGGCTATCACCGATACGGCCTCTGTTGATTTTGTGGC
>Ga0209141_1000059_pt1 | contig 111642 bp, 96 predicted proteins | sample SaaInlLV_10m_DNA_2_FD_184676 | JGI IMG/M metagenome (GOLD analysis project Ga0209141, IMG submission 184676) | Marine microbial communities from expanding oxygen minimum zones in the Saanich Inlet - Saanich Inlet SI074_LV_150m_DNA (SPAdes) (version 2) | ecosystem: Environmental > Aquatic >... | reverse complement strand
TTTTCAGTGAAAAATTGATCCCATAAAATATAGTTGTAGTGCTGTTTTTTGTCAACCATTTTATCCGATATTTGACCTGGCGGAGTGTGGTTAAGGGGTGAATAAGTGAGGTAATGCTGTGGTCAACCTCTGCAATCAACACCGTGCCAGTAAGTTGTGGTCGCTCGGCCCTCTGTTGCTGCACCAAAGGTACCATTGTGGTGGGCTCTGCTTGCTCTAGTGGAATCAGTAGCTCAAAACGAGAGCCCTTGCCCTGCTCACTCTCTACACGCAGTGTGCCCTGCATTAGCGTTGCCAGACTGGAGGAGATATAGAGCCCCAGCCCGGTCCCCCCAAAGCGGTTGGAGATGGAGTGGTCGGCCTGCTCAAACGGTTTGAAGATGCGCTCGGCGACCTCATGGGACATGCCGATGCCACTGTCTTCGACCACAAAGCGGATCTGGTGTGCTGCGCTATCCTCAGAAACCTCAAGGGTTACGCGCCCCTCTTGGGTGAGTTTGACGGCATTCCCCAACAGGTTGATAAGGATCTGTCCCAGGCGTTTTCCATCTCCAACAAAGTGGTGACTTTTCAGATGCTCCTCTTCCACCTGAAACAGCAGCCCTGACTCTTTGGCCCGCTTGCTGAAGATCATCTTGACCTCATGCAGCAGTACAGAGAGGTCGAACTCGGCATGGTCAATCTCAAACTTTCCAGACTCGATCTTGGCGCTGTCGAGAATATCATTCACCAGATAGAGCAGGCTTTTTCCCGAGATCAGAACCGATTGCAGTAGCCCCTGTTGATCTGTGTTGAGTTCACTTTCGGCAAGGAATTCACTGTTGCCGATGATGGAGGTGAGGGGGGTTCTCAGCTCATGACTCATTGAGGCCAGGAAGTCATCCTTGGCTATGCTCGCTGCCTTCGCGCTCTCCACGGCCTGCTGCAGCACCTCGTTGTTCATCAGCGCCTTGTTGAGCGCCTCAGTGGCACGGTTTTTCTCCTCCAGCGCCAGCTTTTCACAGTAGAGGGAGTGGAAGGTCTGCACCTTGTTGACCAGTACCTGGTTATCAATCGGTTTGGTCAGGTAGTCATAGGCCCCCACCTCATAGCCGTTACGGATAAACTCATCACTGTTGAGGGTGGCGGAGATAAAGAGGATTGGCAGGTCATGGTACTCCTGTCGCTGTCGAACCATACGTGCGGTCTCAAAGCCGTTCATCTCCGGCATCTGTACGTCCATCAGTACCAGGGAGACTGGCTGTTTGATCAGATATTTCAGCGCCTTCACCCCGGAGTCGACGGTGACCACATCAAAACCGGCATTGGTGAGAATGGTCTTGAAGGAGTAGAGGTTCTCCTTTTTGTCATCCACCACCATTACGGGTGGGAGGCTCTTTTCGGTGGTTGAAAAATTGCTCATATTCATTCTGTTTTCTACTTCCTGTTGCTATTCCCTGTTGCGACTACTTGTGTGCGCTTGCAGAGAGCCAGACACGCATCAGTGAGAACAGCTGGTCATAATCGATCGGTTTGCTCATATAGTCGGAGGCCCCGGCCTCAATCGACAGCTCCTGATCCTCCTTCAGCGCCTTGGCGGTCAGTGCGATCACCGGCAGCTCTGCATGGTCGGGGTTTTCTCGCAGCTTGCGTGTGGCCTCATAGCCATCCATCACCGGCATCATGATATCCATCAATACCAGCCCAATCTGCGCCTTGTGTTGCTCCAGTAGCTCCAGACCCTCCTCACCATTGAGTGCGGTGATCACCTCCATCCCTCTCATCTCCAGTACCGAGGTGAGGGCGAAGGTGTTGCGGATATCATCATCTACCAGCAGAACGGTCTGCCCCTTGAGTATGTCATCATGCTGGTTGACCTCGGCAATCATCTTCTGCTTCTCTTCACTGAGGTTGGCCTGTACCCGATGGAGGAAGATGGTGGTCTCCTCCAGCAGCCGTGCCGGAGACTCGGCAGTCTTCAGCACAATACTCTCGGCATAGCGGCGCAGCCGTCTCTCGTCATCGATAGAGAGATCCTGCCCGGTGTAGACAATGGTCGGGATGTGCTCAATGTGCGGATCTTCGTCCATCGTCTCCAGCACCTGATAACCGTCCATATCCGGCAGGTGGAGATCCAGAATAAAGGCATCATAGCGGTTACTGGAGAGTGCCTGGATGGCATCTGCGCCATTGCCTGCTCCGGTGCACTCGATATCGCGTCCACTCAGCAGTTTGATAATGGCGTCGCGCTCGACCTCATTGTCCTCAACTACCAGTAATTTCTTGATGCTTCTCTCCAGCTGCTGCTCGATCTGACTGAAGGTGTTGTTCAGCCTCTCTGGATCGACCGGTTTTACCAGATACTGTACCGCACCCAGTCGACGCCCCAGCTGGATGTCATCGACCACGCTGATAATGTGAACCGGAATATGGCTGGTCTGCGGGTTGCTCTTGAGTTGGCGGATCACCCCCCAGCCATCCATGATCGGTAGCTGAATGTCGAGCAGAATTGCAGAGGGTAGATAGTGTTCTGCATGGCGTACCCCCTCCGTTCCGGAGGCCGCATGAATCACCTTGAAGCTGTTTTTGCGCCCCAGCTCCATCAGTATATTGGCAAAGCGGCGGTCATCCTCAACCACCAGCAGGATGCGCTCATCGCTGGGAGAGGTGGTGAGCTGATCATCTTTCAACAACTCTCCGCTGCCTGAGGCGGGGAGATCGGTAACCATCGTCGATGGGATGATATTACGCTCCCCACCACTGATCTGCTCCAGCTGTTGAACCTGAGTATGCTCCGAACTCTGCTGTAGCGTTTTACTGGGCTCCAGTGGGACCACAATGCTGAAGGTTGTGCCGTGGTCGGCCTGTCCATCACTCGACTCCAGCGCCAGGGCGCCCTCCAGCAGGTCAGCAATCTCACGGGAGATGGAGAGCCCCAGTCCGGTACCGCCATAGTTGCGGCTGGTGGAGCCATCTGCCTGCTGGAAGGCCTCGAATACGACTCCCAGCTTATCTTTCGCAATACCAATACCGTTATCCACTACGCTGAAGAGCAGATAGTCCTCTGGAGACTGGTTGATCAACTGACGCAACGCAGGGCTGGTGGTTGCGGTCAGGCTGTCTGTGACGCTTTTATTTGCTGTTGAAACTTTCAGGGTGATGGAGCCACTGTCGGTAAATTTGAGGGCGTTGGAGAGGAAGTTTCGCAACACCTGCTGCAAGCGTTCACGGTCACTGTAGAGGTCGGGGGTGATCTGATCTTCAATGTCTACCTTGAAGGTCAGCCCTTTCTGTTCGGCCTGAGGACGGAACAGGGTATTAAAGCTCTGTGCAAACTCCCGAACATGAATAGTGCTGAGATCAGTTGCCATTTTGCCGGACTCGATTTTCGCCAGATCCAGCACCTCATTGATCAGTAGCAGTAGATCGTTGCCAGCGCTATAGATCACCTCCGCATTTTTGCGCTGATCCTCGGACTTTTTCATCTCACCACTGGCCAGCATCTTGGAGAGCAGAAGAATGGAGTTGAGTGGGGTGCGCAGCTCATGACTCATATTGGCCAGGAACTCCGACTTGTACTTGCTGGATTGGGCCAGCTGTTGTGCCCGCTCGGTGAGCTCGGTCTGTGCGTTGATCAGGCTTCCGTTGCGCTCCTCTACCTCGCGCCGAGTCTGGTCCAGCGCACTGGTCTGCTCTTCCAGCTGCTCATTGGTCTCTTGCAGCTCCTCCTGCTGGGCCTGTAGCTCTTCGGTCAGGGCCCGTGACTCCTGCAGGGAGTCATCCAGCGCCTGGCGGCTGTTGGCAGACTCAAAGGCGATGCCGATCGCCTCCATACTGCGCTCCAGCAGTTCAACCGCCTGCGCGTTCAGTGGCTCCAGGGTGCCCAGTTCGATCACCCCGCGCACCTCATTCTCAAACAGGAACGGGGTGACGATGATATGGTATGGCGTGGTCTCTCCCAGACCGGAGTGGATCTTGATGTAGTCATCCGGCACATTGGAGAGACGGATTACCTTAGCCTCCAGCGCTGCCTGACCGACGACCCCTTGCCCCCAGCGGTAGTGGTTGGAGAGGTTCTTGCGTTCATTGTAGGCGTAGGTGGCAAATAGCTGGAGCTCTGGTTCTGCAAGTGCCGCACCAGAACCATCCTGTTCGTTACGTAGATAGAGTACCCCGACACTGGCACCCAGCGCCCGGGACAGTGTCTTCAGGACGGCATTGGCCAGCTGCTGCTCAGCCTTCTCTCCGCGTAGCACGGTGTTGAGATCGGCAATGCCGTTGTCGATCCAGCTGCGTTGATTGCGCTCCTCATTGGCCAGTAGCAGGCTGGTGGCCATCTGTTGAAAGCTGTTGGCAAGCTCGCCAATTTCATCACCCGTGTCTATATTCAGTGAGGTCTCCAGCTCTCCCTGACCAATGGCGTCGGCTGCCTGCTGTAGCACCTGAACGGGTCGGGTGATGGAGCGGATGATCCATGTTGCGAGGGCGATGATCAGCAGCAGAAAGAGGGCAGTCAGGGTGATGAAGAGGTTTTGCTGATTGCTGGCAAGCCGTTGGCTGTGGCTGTATTTTTCGTCAATCTCTTGCTGTTCACCAGAGACAAGCTGATCAAGTTCACTACGGATTTCGTCCAGAATGGCCTTGCCTTGCCCCTTGTGCAGCGCCTCTGCCAGTGCCTTGAGGGAGAGCGGATTGCGGTTCATCTCACGGCGGATTGCAATCTCGGGGGTTGCGGCCTCCTGCTCCCAGCGTGTTGCCAGCTGCTTCAGTTGCTCCAGTTGCTGGCGCATGGTGGGCAGATCATAGGCATTGGTATTGAGTCTCTGTAGTGCGTTGAGCTGTTGCTGAAATTGCTCTCCTCCATTGCGGTATGGTTCAAGTAATGCATCCTGCCCGCTTAATAGATAGCCGCGTAGCCCCGTCTCCTGATTTACAACGGTGTTGAGAAGTTTTGCACTCAATGCCGCAGCATGTCCGTTCTCTGCCCGCTCGAACCGTTGCTGAAGGGTAGAGAGGATCAGTTGCATGTCATCAACCAAGCTCTCTCCCTGAATATCAAATGCCTGATTTTCTACCGTACCGCTGTTGTTTGGGGCTTGTTGCCGGTTGACCATACCTGCAATGGCGGGTTGTGCGATCTCCTCTCTCCAGCGCCGGTTGAGTCTGCTCAGCTGCTCAATCTCCTGTCGGGTTGCCTGACGGTTATGGGCGTTGGCGAGTAGTGTCTCAAATTGCTGAAAGCTCTGTTCGAATAGCCTCTCTCCGGCAATGTACGGCTCCAGAAAAGACTCCTCCCCGGTTACCAGAAAGCCCCGTTGGCCGGTCTCACGGTCAACCATCGCCTTGAGTATGGTGTTGATCAGCAGCTCCCCACGAAGGTTGCCATCCAATTGCAGGGCCTGGATCATCTGGCGGGTAGTGCTGCGCAAGGCGTCGAGGATCGACTTTCCGGCACCCTCGCGGAGGATTTTCTGCAGCTGTTCCGCGCTGGCATCTCCCTTACGTAGTTCACGGCGCATCGCGATTTCAGGGGTTGCCGCCTCTTTGATCCAGCGCTCTACCAGCCACTCGACCCGATTTAAATGCTCGCGATGTTCCTCCTGGTGGCCACCACCTTGATGGTCATCACCGTGTGTTGTAGAGGCGTTGTGTGTGGAGAGCTTTTGTCGGGACCGCTCCAGCGTTGTTCGGAACGCCTGCTGACCCTGATGGTAGGGGGTGAGAAAGGACTCATCTCCGGTAATAATAAACCCGCGCTCTCCCGTCTCCATATCCACCACCAGCTTTTGTAGCCGGTTGATGTCGATGATGGCTGGGGTATTGGTCTCAATAACGCTGGAGAACTCCTCAACCAGGGTGTTGGTGCCTCTCAGCATAAACAGGCTGAGGAGCAGTAGCAGAATTAGAACCAGGGTGTATCCGGCACCGATCTTTTTGCCAATATTTATCTGCATAGGGGGCTCCTTGTGGTGGCGGGGGTGCGAGCCAATGTTTGCGGTTTGTTTGGCAAATTCTGTTCTATTCTTTGTGAGAGGCTGGATGGCATACTTTTTCTTGCGTGTATTTTGAGGAGGTCTCAGAAAATTGACCCAACGATGCAAAGACTATAGGGTATCTCTAAAAATAGTAATTTTTCTGTGAGTGCAAGAAAGCACCGCACGGAGAAGCGCAGTGTACACGCGAGTACATGAGCATTCGAGTACGGAGCTGACGCAGCAATCGCTGAAAAAGTGCATTTCTTAGAGGTGCCCTATAATCCACTGAAGACATATTATAGGGCAGCAGTAATGTATTAACGAATCAATATTTTATATGTTAAATTTAAGAAAACTCATGAGCATGTATACTATTCAGACCTTAGGCTCTTGCGGCCCTTCCAATTGTTTCAATTAGTGCACATTAATCCAAAATTCATGTCTCGAATATGGCGCCGCCCTTAATTATGGTAGTGTAGCGCTATAAAGCGAACATAGTGGAGGCGCAAGAAAGTCCCGCACGGAAAACCGCAGTGTACACGCGAGTACATGAGGGTTTGAGTACGGGTCTGACGCCGCTATCGTGAGAAAAGTGCATTTTTAGAGGTGCCCTTGAGTCTGGGGTGCGGAATCTTAGTGCATAGTTATTGAGTGAAAACTGGAAACGGGAGGAGCGCTGTGAAAAAGGTATACCGGATTTTATTGCCACTACTGCTGCTGTTCTGTGCAGCAGCTGAGGCAGAAGAGGGCGCGGAGCCATTCCCGCTACGCACCCAATTTCCAGAGGTCAAGGTGATCTCGCTTGAGGCGCTGCAGGAGCAGTATGAAGATGTGGTGATTGTCGACTCAAGAACCCGCTTCGAGTACGAAACCATCCATATCAACAAGGCGGTACGTGTTCCTGCGTCGAGCAAGAGCTTCCTCAAGCTGTTGGAACGCTATGTTCCAGACTATGACAGTAAGGTGGTCTTCTACTGCAACGGGGTTACCTGTTCCAAGAGTTATCGGGCAGCGGCACTGGCAACCCGTGCCGGATATACCGATGCCTATAGCTTTGATGCGGGCATCTTTGCCTGGGCTACAGCGAACCCCCGGTTCACTACACTGCTTGGAAAGTCACCGATGGTTCTGGAGCAGTTGATCTCGGAGCAGCACTTCGCAGCGCATACCATCGATTTTGAGACATTTCGTAAGCGTGCCAGTGAGCCGGATGCCATTGTGATCGATGTGCGTGATGCGGCACAGCGCAGAAATAGTGATGGTACCCGCAATGACCTGCCGGGGATGCCGAGTCTGGATCGCACACAGCGCCTTGTGCTCTACATGGATCTATTGAAGCGCAAGCTGGAGAGGAGGGAGTATATAGGGAAGCAGTTGCTGATCTTTGATGCTACGGGCAAGCAGGTAAAGTGGTTGGAGTACTCTCTGAAAAAATATGGCTATGATCATTACGCCTTTCTGAAGGGCGGTGTTTATTCGGTCACGGAGGTGGTTCATCGGTAATCAGTACTGGTCTTGATGTGAGGTGTTCGATATGATGACGGTCTAAGATTGTCGACATTATGAATTAACAGGAGACCGCTATGGACGTCAAACAGGCATTGGCCGAGAGAAAATCAACCCGCGCTTTTGAGGCGCGTACAGTAGAGCAGGAGAAGCTGGATGCGGTGCTGGATGCGGCGCGCCATGCCCCCTCTGGGGTCAATACTCAGCCGTGGAAGGTGGCTGTAGTAACGGGGGAGAAGCTCAAGCAGGTGACCGAGGCGATGGAGTCAACATTCCGCGCTGGACAGAAGGGGAAGATGGACTATCAGTACTATCCGCTAGAGTGGCAGGGCGAGTATAAAGAACGGCGCAAGGCGTGTGGTCTACAGATGTACCAGACGCTAGAGATTGGTCGAGAAGATAAGCAGCGGCAGATGGACCAGTGGGCCGCCAACTACCGGGGTTTTGATGCGCCGGTGATCCTCTTCTTTTTGATGGATGGGGTGATGGAGGCCGGCTCTTTCCTCGATTACGGCATGTTTATGCAGTCGGTGATGTTGGCGGCACAAGAGCAGGGGCTGGCAACCTGTCCGCAGGCAGCGCTGGCTGAGTACCCGGAGATCGTAAAACAGCAGTTGGGCTATGCCGAAGATACGGTGTTGGTTGCTGGAATGGCGATGGGGTATGAGGATACTGCTGCGCTGATCAACAGCTACCGTACACCACGTGAGGAGGTAGACGCTATTGCAACCTTCTATCAGTAACGACTGAAGCACTTGACGCAGGCGTCGAGTGGAGATACCGTAAAAGCAAGATTGTCGACAATCTTGTTTTTTTTATGGGCGGGATTGGTTCGGCGAACAGGGTATTGCATACACAAGTAAGATAAGAAGGAGATGGCGTGATGAATTATCAACAGACCTACCAGCAGTCGATGGATGATCCTGATGGTTTTTGGGGAGAAGCGGCCAAATTGATTGATTGGGACAGACCCTTTGATAAGGTGCTGGATGACTCCAATGTGCCGTTCTACCGTTGGTTTAGCGGCGGCATGCTCAACACCTGCTATAACGCGATTGATCGCCATGTTGAGGCGGGTAATGGGGGGCGTGCTGCACTGATCTATGATAGCCCGGTTACCGACACGCAACATACCTACTCTTTCAGTGAAATGAAAGATGAAGTCTCTCGTCTAGCCGGTGCGCTACAGGCGCAAGGGGTGGAGAAGGGGGATCGGGTGCTGGTCTATATGCCGATGATTCCACAGGCGGTGATGGGGATGCTCGCCTGTGCCCGTATCGGTGCCGTCCATTCGGTGGTATTTGGTGGCTTTGCCGCCAATGAGCTAGCAACCCGTATTGACGATGCCAAACCGAAGATGGTGCTCTCCGCCTCCTGCGGTATTGAGGTGAGCCGTGTCATTGAATACAAGCCATTATTGGATCAGGCGATTGAGCTCTCCACGCATAAGCCTGAGCATACCCTGATCTTTGCACGTCCACAGGCAGAGGCGACGATGGTGGAGGGGCGTGATCTCGATTGGGTGGCCGCCTGTGAAGCGGCTGCACCAGCGGCCTGTGTCTCAGTAGCAGCAACCGATCCGCTCTATATCCTCTACACCTCCGGCACTACGGGTGTCCCCAAAGGGGTGGTGCGGGATAATGGCGGTCATGCGGTGGCGATGCAGTGGAGTATGCAGAATATCTACGGGATGGAGCCGGGTGAGGTGTTCTGGGCCGCATCCGACGTTGGCTGGGTGGTGGGCCACTCTTATATTGTCTATGCGCCATTGCTGAATGGAAATACCACGGTGGTGTTCGAGGGCAAGCCAGTGGGTACTCCAGACCCCGGTGCCTTCTGGCGGGTGATTGCAGAGCATGACGTTAAGGTGATGTTCACCGCACCCACCGCCTTCCGTGCGATCAAAAAGGAGGACCCCAATGGGGAGTTCCTGAAGAGATACGATATGCCCAACTTCCGTGCACTGTTCCTCGCCGGAGAGCGCTGTGACCCAGATACCCTAGAGTGGGCAGAGAATATGCTGCAGGTGCCGGTGATTGATCACTGGTGGCAGACCGAAACTGCGTGGGGGATTGCCGCCAACTGTCTGGGTATTGAGCAGCTTCCTGTCAAACCAGGCTCCCCCTCTTGTTCTGTTCCTGGCTATAACGTACAGGTGTTGAATGATGATGGAGAAGAGGTGGCGGATGGGGATATTGGCAGCATCATGATCAAGCTGCCGATGCCTCCCGGTTGTCTGCCTACGCTGTGGAATAACGATGAACGTTTTGTGGAGTCCTACCTCAGTGCACATGAGGGCTATTACCTGACGGGTGATGCGGGCTATAAAGATGAAGATGGCTACCTCTGGGTGATGAGCCGTATCGATGACATTATCAACGTGGCGGGACACCGTCTCTCGACTGGCGGGATTGAGGAGGTGATCGCCTCCCACCCTGATGTGGCCGAGTGTTCGGTGATTGGTGCTGCCGATGCCTTGAAGGGGGAGTTGCCGGTTGGGCAGATCGTTCTTAAGTCTGGAGTCGATCGCCCCGATGATGAGGTGGTTGCCGAGGTGGTGCAACTGGTACGCAGCAAGATCGGCCCGGTTGCCGCCTTCAAGAAGGCGGTGGTGGTGGCGCGTCTGCCAAAGACCCGCTCCGGTAAGATCCTCCGAGGCACCATGAAGAAGATTGCTGACAGTCAGGCGTACAAGGTGCCGGCAACCATTGATGACCCGGCGATACTGGAGGAGATCAAGGGTTCTCTACAGACCATTGGCTATGCAAAAGAGTAAATTGTCGACAATCTGTATTGACAATAGGCGAATATAGCGTTTATTATCGCTACGGGAATTAAATATGTCGACAATTAAAGCAGAAACATCAGAAGCAGTCACCGTAGCGGATCGGGTTTTTGGTTCGCTCTGTGATGCCATTGTGAAGGGTGAGATTGCTGCGGGCAGCAAGATCAGTGAGCCGGAGCTGGCGAAGCGGTTTGATGTCAGTCGTGCATCGCTACGTGAGGCGATCGGAAGACTGGAGGCCTGCAACCTGGTCAGCCGCCGTCCCAATGTCGGGGCGCGTGTGGTGGAACTCTCGCTGGATGAGTTGCTGGAGATCTACCGGGTGCGTGAGGCGTTGGAGGGGATGGCTGCCCGTTTGGCTGCAGAGCAGATGAGTGAGAACGAGCTGGATGAGTTGGAGTCACTGCTGGAAGATGAGCAGCAGTTTGACCCCAATGACATCAACCATGATTTCCACTATGCCATTGTGCAGGGTGGAAAGAATCGGCGCCTCGCACACCTGCTGTGTGATGACCTCTACCACCTGATGCGGATGTACCGTTATCAGCTGGGGCGTGACAGTGGTCGTGCCTCGACCGCCTCGAAAGAGCACGGGCTGATCCTGGATGCGTTGCGGGATCGGGATGGGGAGATGGCTGAACTGCTGATGCGTCGACATATTCGTAAATCCCGTCAACATATTGAACAGATGATCGAGAACAGTGCTGAATAGCGGCAGTTCTCAACAACAGACGGAGCCTAAATAATGAGTGATTTGACCCCCGGACAGCGCCTGCGACAGGCGGTTGCAGAGAACAGTCCACTACAGGTACTGGGCACCATCAACGCCTACAGTGCAATGATGGCAGACAAGAGTGGTGCACAGGCGATCTACCTCTCCGGTGCCGGTGTGGCGAACGCCTCCTACGGGCTGCCGGATCTGGGGATGACCTCACTCACCGACGTGCTGACCGATGTACGCCGCATCACCTCGGCGACGGAAGTACCACTGTTGGTGGATGCCGATACCGGCTGGGGTAGTGCCTTCAATATCACCCGCACCATCAAAGAGATGGTTGCAGCGGGTGCAGCGGGTGTTCATATCGAGGATCAGGTGATGGCAAAACGCTGCGGTCACCGCCCCAATAAAGAGATCGTCTCCCAGCAGGAGATGGTGGATCGCATCAAGGCGGCAACCGATGCACGCAGCGATGGTTTTGTGATCATGGCGCGTACCGATGCGCTGGCGGTGGAGGGGATGGACTCTGCGATTGAGCGTGCACTGGCCTGTGTTGAGGCGGGTGCCGATATGATCTTCCCCGAGGCGATGAATACGCTGGAGCAGTACCAGACCTTTACCGAGGCAGTCAATGTGCCGGTGCTGGCCAACATCACCGAGTTTGGCGCGACACCGCTCTTTACTACCGAAGAGCTGGACGGGGTTGGGGTCAAGCTGGTGCTCTATCCACTCTCCGGCTTCCGTGCGATGAATGCAGCGGCACTCAACGTATTCAAGGAGATTCTGGGCGAGGGAACACAGCAGGGGGTACTCGATACCATGCAGACCCGGGCAGAGCTGTATGAGTTCCTCGACTACCACAGCTATGAGCAAAAATTAGACAGTCTATTCGCTGAAGGCAAAGAGAAGTAGAGGTATACATCATGGGTTTGAATGAAGCCGCAGCCACAGGCGCTGCACCAAAAAAGAAGAAGTCAGTCGCACTCTCCGGTGTGGCGGCAGGGACCACCGCACTCTGTACCGTAGGGCGTACCGGTAATGATCTGCACTACCGTGGCTATGACATCCTCCACTTTGCCGATAAGGCGGAGTTTGAAGAGGTGGCCTACCTGTTGATCCACGAGAAGTGGCCCAACCGTGCTCAACTCGACGCCTATAAGGCGAAACTGAGAACCCTGCGTGGCCTGCCGGATGCACTGAAAACCGTATTGGAACAGATTCCCGCAGATGCCCATCCAATGGATGTGATGCGCACCGGTTGCTCCATGCTGGGTACGTTGGAGACCGAGGATGAGGGGCACGATGTTGAGGCCGCACGTACCATCGGTGATCGTATGATCGCCTGCTTTGGTTCGATTCTCGCCTACTGGTGGCACTTCGCACAGAGCGGCACCCGCATTGAGCTGGAGACCGAGGATGACTCCATTGGTGCGCATTTCTTGCATCTGCTACATGGTAAGGCACCAACCGAATCACAGATACGTGCGATGCACACCTCACTCAATCTCTATGCCGAGCATGAGTTCAACGCCTCCACCTTTGCTGCCCGTGTGGTGGCTGGAACCGAATCCGATATGCACTCAGCAATTACCGGGGCGATTGGTGCACTGCGTGGGCCGAAACATGGGGGTGCCAATGAGGCGGCGTGTGAGATCCAGAAGCGTTACAGCAGTGCCGATGAGGCCGAGGCCGATATTCGTCAGCGAGTGGCCAACAAGGAGATCATCATCGGCTTTGGCCACCCGGTCTACACTACAGGCGATCCACGTAACGAGATGATCAAGGGAGTTGCCAGGTCGCTGTCGGAAGAGGCGGGTGAGATGACCATGTTTGAGGTGGCAGACCGCCTGGAGACGGTGATGTGGGATCTGAAGAAGATGTTCCCCAATCTCGACTGGTTCTCAGCGGTGTCGTACCACATGCTCGGTATCCCCACCTCCTTCTTCACCCCGATCTTTATCATGTCACGTACTACGGGTTGGGTGGCGCATGTGATCGAGCAACGCATCGACAAGAAGATCATTCGCCCCAGTGCCGAGTACACCGGGCCGGAAGAGCAGAGCTGGGTTCCGATTGAGGAGCGCCCTTAACCGATCTATTTTTATGATTTACCTCCCCCTATTGAACGCCCTCCCTGATCACCTGGATTACAGGGCGTCTTTTTTACAAAATTGAACAGCCTTTAACCACAGAAACTCTAACCTCCTCCCCCTTGCAGGGGGAGGATTGAGGTGGGGGTAGAGTATGCCTCCCCAGTGGTAAGTATTTTTTAAATGGAACAGAACATGAGCACAAACCAAGTAGAGAGTAATATTCGCCCCGATACCGATCCAGAGCTGGTCGCCATGGCCGATTACATGTGTGACTACAAGGTCACCTCCGAAGAGGCGCTGGATACCGCCCGTAACAACCTGATGGATAGCCTCGCCTGTATGTTGATGGCGATGAAATTCCCGGAGGCGAACAAGCACTTGGGGCCGATTGTCCCCGGTACGGTAGTGCCCAATGGTGCGCGTGTGCCGGGTACTCAATTTCAGCTCGATCCAGTGAAGGCGGCATGGGATATCGGCGCACTGGTACGCTGGCTCGACTTCAATGACACCTGGCTGGCGGCAGAGTGGGGCCACCCCTCTGATAACTGGGGTGCAGTACTGGGGTTGGGTGATTATCTGAGCCGTAAGGCCATTTCAGAGGGCAAGAAGCCACTGACCATGGAGCAGTTACTGCACACCATGGTGAAGGCGCATGAGATTCAGGGCGTATTGGCACTGGAGAACAGCTACAACCAAGTCGGTCTCGACCATGTGCTGTTGGTCAAGGTGGCCTCAGCGGCGGCCGCAGCAGTGATGCTGGATCTGGATAAGGATCAGGTGCTGGACGTGCTCTCCCACGCATGGGTTGATGGACAGTCCCTGCGTACCTATCGTCACACCCCCAATACCGGATCACGCAAATCGTGGGCAGCGGGTGATGCCTCCAGCCGTGCAGTACGTCTGGCGATGATGGTGGCGAAGGGAGAGATGGGGATGCCCAGTCCACTCTCTGCGCCCACCTGGGGTTTCTACGATGTCCTCTTCAAGGGCAATAAGTTCAAGTTCCAACGTGACTACGGCAGCTACGTGATGGAGCAGGTACTGTTCAAAATCTCCTATCCAGCAGAGTTTCATGCACAGACGGCGGTTGAGTGTGCACTGGCACTGCATGATGAGGTGAAGGGGCGTGTGGATGAGATCGAGCGTATCGAACTCAGCACACAAGACTCCGCAATCCGCATCATCTCCAAGCAGGGGCCGCTGCATAATCCAGCAGATCGTGACCACTGTTTACAGTATATGGTGGCGATTGGTCTGCTCTATGGAGAGCTGACGGCCAGCCATTATGAGGATGAGGTGGCAACCAACCCTGAGATCGATGCAATCCGCGAACTGATGGTGGTGCAGGAGGATAAGCGTTACTCCGAGGAGTATCACGACCCTGATAAGCGTTCCATCGCCAACGCCATCCAGATCTTCTATAAAGATGGCGGCAACAGTGAAAAAATAGAGGTAGAGTATCCGATTGGTCACCGTCGTCGCCGTGCAGAAGGCATTCCCGTATTGGAGAAGAAATTCCTCGATGCACTGCACAACCACTTCCCACGTCGTCAGGCACGCAAGGTCTATGACCTCTGTCTTGATGCAGAGAAGTTGAATGCGATGCCGGTGAATGAGTTTATGGATCTGTTGGTAATTTAGAGCAAAAGCGGTCTCGCGCAATACCCCAGGGCACCCTCTCTTGCCACTACGTGGCAATTCACCTTGAGGCGCAAAACCGCAAAGAAAAGCGTGATAGGGCGTTTTTCTCTTTATGATGTGAAAAGTGTGCTGGGTTCACCGTTTATAACAGGCGATAAATGGTTTTTCGGTCCAGCTTTTTCCTTTGCGTCTTTGCGCCTTTGCGTGAGACGCTGTTAAAAAGGTATTTACGTATGGCAAAAATAGAATTAGTAGATGGCAAGTTGAATGTACCGGATCAGGTCGAGATCCCCTTTATCGAAGGGGATGGCATTGGTCCTGATATTTGGAGTGCAGCGGTACGGGTGTTTGATGCAGCCGTGGAGAAGGCCTACGATGGCAAGCGCAAGGTGCTCTGGAAAGAGGTGCTGGCAGGGCAGAAGGCCTTTGATCAGACCGGAGAATGGCTACCCGAAGAGACCATGCAGACCTTTCGTGACTATCTGGTGGGGATCAAAGGCCCTCTAACCACTCCGGTGGGGGGTGGGATGCGTTCATTGAACGTGACCCTACGTCAGGAGCTGGATCTCTACACCTGTCTGCGACCGGTGCGCCATTTCAGTGGTGTCCCCAGCCCGGTGAAGAAGCCAGAGCTGGTCGATATGACCATCTTCCGTGAGAACACCGAGGACATCTACGCAGGTATCGAGTACATGAACGGTACCGATGAGGTGGAGAAGCTGAAGAAATTTCTGATGGAAGAGATGGGGGTGAGCAAGATTCGCTTCCCGAATAGTTCATCTATCGGTATCAAGCCGGTCTCTCAAGAGGGGTCGGAGCGTATTATTCGTCAGGCGATCCACTATGCGCTGACCCGCAACCTCCCTTCTGTGACTCTGGTTCACAAGGGTAATATCATGAAGTTCACCGAAGGTGCCTTTAAGAACTGGGGGTATGAGCTGGCTGAGCGTGAGTTTGGTGATCAGGTCTTTACCTGGGCACAGTATGATCGCATTGCGGCTGAAGAGAGCAAAGAGGCTGCGGATAAGGCGCAGGCTGATGCAGAGGCGGCCGGTAAGTTGATTGTTAAAGATGTGATTGCTGATGCCTTCTTGCAGCAGATTTTGCTGCGTCCAGCAGAGTACTCGGTCATTGCAACGCTGAACCTGAATGGTGATTATGTCTCCGATGCACTGGCTGCAGCGGTGGGTGGTATCGGTATTGCTCCGGGGGCCAACATCAATTATGAATCTGGACATGCAATCTTCGAGGCGACTCACGGTACTGCACCGAAGTATGCGGGACAGGATAAGGTCAATCCCGGGTCAGTGATTCTCTCTGGAGCGCTGATGTTTGAGCACTTGGGCTGGACGGAAGTGACTGCGCTGATTTACCAGTCACTGGGTGAGGCGATTGAGCAGAAGACCGTCACCTATGACTTTGAGCGTCTGATGGACGATGCAACCTTGGTTAAGTGCTCCGAGTTTGCAGATAAGATGATCGAAAAGATGTAACTTGCGCCCTGTTCCCTCCGCCTTGCAGGGCTAGGGTGGGGGTAGAACATCAAGAGGTTTTGTTTGTATGAGTGAATTGAAGTTCCAAGAGGTCGGTTTTGGTATCACCCTGATTGAGGGGTGGTATGAACGAGAAGGAATGGCCTGTAGCTATCTGATCGAATCGAATGGTGCGGTAGCACTGGTAGATACCGGTACTGCACGTGTCTCTCTGCATATTCTTGAGCTGCTAGAGCAGCGGGGGATTGCCCGTGAACAGGTGAAATATATCATTCCAACCCATGTTCATCTGGACCATGCCGGAGGGGCTGGGCAGCTGATGCAGGCACTGCCCGAGGCTCAACTGATTATTCACCCGTATGGCACTCGCCACATGGTTGACCCAAGCAAACTGCAAGCAGGTGCCACTGCTGTTTACGGCAAGGAGAAATTCAAAAAGGCCTTTGACCAGCTATTGCCAATCCCCGTTGAGCGGGTGACTGAAATGGAGGAGGGGATGGAGCTGGATCTCAATGGCCGCCCCCTACGCATGGTAGACACTCCGGGACATGCCAAACATCATCTCTGCGTCTGGGATGAGCAGTCGAAAGGGCTATTTACTGGGGATGTCTATGGCAATAGTTATCCTGAACTGACCACGGTGCAGGGACGTTACCTAACGCCTGTCACCAGCCCCGTACAATTGGACCCACCCGCATGGCATGCGAGTATCGATAAGATACTGGCGATGAATCCAGAGCGGCTCTTTCTCACCCACTACGGCATCTTGGAGCAGCCAGCGGCCCGTGCAGAGCAACTGCACAAAGATCTGGATGCCTATCTGGAGATGGCAACGGCATTACCTCCTGAGGGTCGTTATGAGAAGCTGTTTGCACAGATCAATGAGTATCACCAACAACAGGTAAAGGCTCACGGTTGTGAGCTCTCTAATGAAGAGCTGGATCGTTTGATTGGCTCCGATAATGAACTCTGTGCCCAAGGGCTAGAGGTGTGGATGCAGCGTCAGGAACGCGCCTGACTACAGCTGTTGTGAAACTTCAGCAACTTTCATTATGGCTTTTAAGTCCCCTCCTCCTGTCAGGGGGAGGGCTAGGGTGGGGGTTAAGTGCCTGATTATGTATCCCACCCCCATCCTAACCTTCCCCCTTAATGGGGAAGGAGTTAACAGCAGTCCCGTAATGAGAGTTGCTAGTGAAATTTGATCCCCCTCTACTGCTGTTGCTATTAGCTGGCGGGACGCTGCTACTATTTCCCGATATCATGTTTGATACAGCGTCTGATTTAATGCCAGATTCAGCGCTTGGTAAAGGGGCGGGTCTGGCACTGATTACCATCGGGCTGTTTGCTACAGGACGCATTCCAGAGTACCTCACCGCGTTACTCTTCTTCTCGCTGGCGATGCTGTTCCAAGTGGCCCCGGCAGAGGTGGTCTTCTCCGGTTTCCAGTCCACCGCCTTGTGGTTGGTCTTCGGTGGACTGGTGATCGGTATTGCGATGAATATCACCGGATTAGGCAAACGCATTGCCAGCCAGCTGGCAAGCCACCTAGAGGGGAGTTACTTTCGTCTGATCAGTGGTATGGTGCTGGTGGGGTTAGCGCTGGCCTTCGTGATGCCCTCAGCCATGGGGCGAATTGTGTTGTTGATCCCCGTTACCTTGGCACTGGCAGCTCACTTTGGTTTTGAAGAGGGCTCCAACGGACGTACCGGACTGGTGGTGGCCGCAACACTGGGTACCTTTATTCCCGCCTTCACCATCCTCCCCGCCAATGTGGTGAATATGATTCTGGTGGGGATGGCCGAGAGTCAGTACAACTTCTCTCCGCTGTTTGGGGAGTATCTACTGCTGCTCTTTCCTGTATTGGGGTTGATGAAGGCGGGGCTGATTATTGCTCTGGTGCTCTGGTTCTACCCCGATGAACCCAAGGTGGTGGCGGAGAGCGAGGTACACCAGCGAGAACGGCTATCCAAAGAGGCGCGTACCTTGGCAGCAGTATTGATGCTATTACTACTGCTGTGGGCCACTGATTTTATCCACCATATCTCTCCTGCATGGATTGGTCTGGCGGGGGCCGTCTACCTACTCTTGCCCAAAGTGGGGGTGGTCAATGGCGAGCAGTTTAATCGTGAGATCAACTATGCACCGCTGTTTGTAGTGGCAGGGGTGATCGGTCTGGGTGGGGTGATCCACTATGCTGGATTGGGGAGTGTGATCGGCACCCACTTAATCGCCAACCTGCCACTTGATCCCGCTACCCCCTTTATCAACTACCTCTCGGTTGCACTGATTGCGACCTCTACCGGGTTGGTGACCACGCTACCCGGTATTCCAGCGGTTATCACTCCGTTGACGGGAGATATTGCCCAGATCACCGGTTTCTCACCATCTGCCGTGTTGATGATGCAGATGGTGGGGATCTCCTCCATTCTCTTTCCCTATCAGGCACCGCCACTGATCGTAGCGCTGCAACTCGCTGGGGTAAAAATACGAGCGGTATTCAGGCTGATTTTAATCCTGGCGTTGGCCTCTTACCTGTTTTTTATTCCGCTCAACTACCTATGGTGGCAGTTACTGGGTTGGGTGTAGGACTCTACTGAATGATGATGACTGGAATAGCCCCATCTTCACTCAGTGTGACATCGTCTGCCTCAGCAGCAGAGACCTCAATCACAGCCAGTCCTTCCCATGCCCCATCGCCATCCTTCTCAATAGCGATCACTTCACCGGCTCCCTGAGCCGATGTTGAGGAGGCGGAGTAGAGTTTGGAGCCTATTGTAGGGGCGCTCTCCTCATGGATAAAGATGGAGAACATCTTACGCTTGAGCTTACCCAAGTACTCCATGCGTGCCACCACCTCTTGACCGGGGTAGCACCCTTTCTGAAAACTGAGGCCATTGATCGCTTGCAGGTTGAGCATCTGCGGTACAAAGGATTCTTGAGTCTGCAGAAAGACCGAGGGGACGCCTGCTCTAATCTTCAGTAGCTCCCAGGCTCCACGACCTATAGGGGCAGACTGCACATCAAAGTGTGACCAAATTTTCTGTGCAGGTTCGGCCTCGGTGACGACCAAAAAGCGGGGGTGAGGACCGGGGCGAAGGCGCACGATGGTGCATTTGTCGGTAATGACGGCACTGTCTACCTCAGAGGGGAGTGGTGAGGCCTCAGCAACAGCAGAGAGTTGTGCCTCTGCTTTGGGACCAGAGAGGCCGATGCGCACGGCATCCTCACTGAGATTGTTGATGGTTACCTTAGAGCGGAAGATAAACATCTGTAGTTTCTTCTCAACACCCTCTACCAAATCTCTGGGGAGAATCAGCAGGAAACGATCTTCAGCCACGCGGGTCACCCGGAACAGGGCAAGCAGACGTCCTTTTGGGGTACACCAACCATCAAACTGACTCTTGCCAACCGCCAATGTAGCGACATCATTGGTGAACTGGTTTTGCAGAAACTCAATGCTGTCTTCGCCACAGACCTCAAGAATCGCAAGATGAGAGAGGTCACACATCACATCTCCACTCCCTACAATGTGACGCTCCTGCTCGATATTGCCAAAACTGACCACTATATCTTGAACCAGTTCTGCGCCGTTATTGGTAAGGTAACTCTTCCAGTCACTGTTCATATCGGTTGACTCCTAAGTGTTTGGGGTGAGAATGGTGTTCTCTGCCTGCTGCTGTTTGTTTGGATAGTCTAAAGTATAGTGTAAACCACGACTCTCTTTGCGCTGTAGTGCCGATTGAATAATCAACTCTGCGACCTGTGCCAGATTACGCAGTTCTAGCAGGTTATTAGAGATGCGGAAGTGGCTGTAGTACTCGGCAATCTCTTGCTGTAGTAGCTCAATACGGTGTTGCGCCCGCTCTAACCGCTTGGTGGTGCGCACAATGCCGACGTAATCCCACATAAAACGGCGTAACTCATCCCAGTTATGGGAGACCACCACCTCTTCGTCGGAGTCGGTAACTCGGCTCTCATCCCATGCGGGAATGGGGTCTGTTGGTACTGAGGGTGGGTTGTTCTGGTTGATGGCGTTGGCAGAGGCCGCAGCAAATACCAGGCACTCCAGCAGTGAATTACTCGCCATACGGTTGGCCCCATGCAGGCCCGTATGGGCCACCTCACCCACCGCATAGAGCCCCTCTAGGTCCGTTTTTCCCTCTAGGTCTGTGATAATGCCACCACAGGTGTAGTGGGCTGCAGGTACCACTGGAATGGGATCGCTGGTCATATCAATCCCAAACTGCTGTAGTCGGTTATAGACCATTGGGAAATGTTCGCGGATAAAGGCGGGGTCTTTAAAGCTGATGTCGAGGAAGAGGTGGTCAGCACCGATACGTTTCATCTCATGGTCGATGGCGCGGGCCACAATGTCGCGTGGTGCCAACTCTTTCCGATCGTCGAAGCGCTCCATAAAGTGGGTAAGGTTAGGGAGTAGCAGTTTACCCCCCTCACCACGTACCGCCTCGGTGACCAGAAAAGATTTTGCTTTGGGGTGGTAGAGGCAGGTGGGGTGGAATTGGTTGAACTCCATGTTGGCGACACGACACCCTGCACGCCAAGCCATCGCAATACCATCACCGGTAGAGATGTCTGGGTTGCTGGTGTAGAGATAGACCTTACTGGCTCCGCCTGTCGCCAACACCACGCGGGAGGCCTGAAAAACCCGAACCTGCTGTTGAGGGCGATTAAGTACGTACGCCCCGACCACTCGGTGGGGTTCACCGTGGTCATGCTGCTTGGGTTGGGTGATTAGATCAATGGCGATGTGGTGCTCAAAGATATCGATATTTTCCCGCTGACGCACCTGCTCCGTCAGTGTGCTCTCTACCGCCTTTCCAGTGGCATCGGCCGAGTGAATCACCCGGCGATTACTGTGTCCACCTTCGCGGGTTAGGTGAAAGGGGGCCTCAGGATTACTGCTGTCAGTACGGGAGAAGGGGACACCCGCCTCAACCAACTGTTCAATCGCCCCACGAGCTCGTTCCACTGCAAAACGGACTACCGATTCGTCACAGAGCCCATCCCCAGCATTTAGTGTGTCATTAACATGGGAGTCAATGGAGTCCGCCTCATCCAGTACGGCAGCGATCCCACCCTGCGCATAGAGAGTAGAGCCCTCATCTAGTGTAGACTTGGAGAGCAGTGCAACACGTAACGCAGGATCGAGCTGTAGCGCGGTGGTCAATCCCGCTGCGCCGCTACCGATCACCAATACATCGTATGGAAAGAAGGTCACATGTTTCTGGAGTGTCATAGGGGAACTATTCTACAATGCGTCTGTCCATCTTAGCCATAACATAACTTATATCGGGAAAAGAGCTTTTGAAGCAGCAGGAGACAGATCAGGTTTTGGTGGAGCAGGTCCAGCGAGGGGACAAGCGCGCCTTTGATCTGTTGGTGCTGAAATATCAGCATAAAGTGGTGGCGCTGGTGAACCGTTTTGTCAAAGATCGCTCTGAGGCAGAGGATGTTGCACAGGATGCTTTTATTCGTGCCTACCGTGCGCTGGCAAATTTTCGTGGTGATAGTGCCTTCTATACTTGGCTTTATCGTATTGCGGTCAATACCGCGAAAAACTATCTGGTCTCACGGGGAAGACGTCCACCAACCGCTGATATCGATGCGGAAGAGGCGGAACTTTTCTTTCAAGAGCAGGGTCTGACAGAACAGGCAACACCCGAGAGTGAGCTGGTACGAGATGAGGTGCAGCAGACGTTGCAGGCGGCACTGGCAGCGCTTTCTGATGATTTGAGAATGGCAATCACCCTGCGTGAGTTAGAGGGGATGAGTTATGAAGAGATTGCCGAGGTGATGGACACCCCCATCGGGACAGTGCGTTCCAGAATCTTTCGGGCCCGTGAGGCGATTGCAAAGCAGCTGGTGGCAGCCGCATAAATTCAGGCGTAATCATGACAAAACAGAGCAACGACCAATACGATCAACAATACAGTGAACAGCTCTCTGCGCTGATGGATGGAGAGCTGTCTGCAGAGGCGCTACAGCAACTGTTGAAGCGTGTGGAGCAGCGACCGCAGTTGCGCCAGCAGTGGTCCGATCACCATGCGGTGCGTCACACCCTGTTTGAGAAGCGCAACTGCTCTGTGGTTCACTCCTCAATTGCAGATCGTGTAGCCGCTGCGATTGAATCGGAACCCGTGGTATTGGCACCTGCTACGGCCCAACCTAAGGTACAAGTCGCTAGGCCAAAGATACCGGCTTGGGTGCCCTTAGCGTTGGCAGCCTCACTGGCAACGGTCACCTTTTGGGTGATGCAGCCACAGATCCAGAACAGTACCCAACAGCTGGCAAAGAGCAGTGTCGAGACCGAGTGGGTTGAGGTTGATGGGGCGTGGATTGAGCGCTGGGTCAACCCTATGGAGAACAGTACAAGAGAGAGCAATGCAAGAGTGCGCTCATATCTGGTGCGTCATGACGAGAACCGCAGCAGTGCACAGGAGCGTGCCTCTCTGGTCTCGATGGCCCCCAGTGGGGTGGTCGCCCAGCAGCGTGGGGTTGCCAAGCGTATCGTGGGGTGGAAGGTAGGGTGGTTACCCGAAGGGTTCCAAGAGGTGGATACCTTGCAGCATCAAATTCCCAGCTTTGGTGGGGCAGTGACTCACTTGGTGTTGAGTAATGGGGAGGCGGTCTTCTCTGTCTTTATTGAGAAATCTGCAAGCGAGGGGGAGAGTGAGCGGCAGATGAAAGAGCAAGAGCGCCCAGTTAATCTCTACAGCCACTCCCAGTTAGGGCATCGCATCACTGTTTTAGGTGAGGTACCCATGGATGTGGTGCGCAAGGTCGCGCGCTCTGTTGAAGCGCAGAGTGGGTAGCTGTCATGGTTAAAGAACATGCCACGGTTGTTGCGGTAGAGGGTGAGCAAGCCTGGGTGGAGACGGTGCGGCAAGCCTCTTGTGGTGGCTGTGGTTCGCAGTCTAGTTGCGGTACATCGACACTCTCGAAGCTGTTTGGTAACCGTCCCTTTCGGGTTGAGGTGAAGAACAGACTGCATGCAACGGTGGGGGCTGAGGTGACCATCGCGGTTTCAGAGCAAGGGTTGATGGGCGGTGCTGCGAGGCTCTATCTACTGCCTCTGTTGTTACTGTTTGCTGTGCTCGTTGTTATTCAGTGGCTGCTGCCCCAGCAGCCGGAGTGGCAGATCATCCTTTTATCGCTATTGTTGACTGCAACTGGAGTAGAGTGGATGCGGGTACGGGGGTGGTTCGAGGTGGAGAACCTGATCCCAGAGATTACAGCAGTACATCAGCAATACATCAGCAGAACAACCATCAAAAAATAAATATACTACAAATATACTATAGGAGCCCCAGAGCTGTTCAGAGGTTCCTGAAGCATCATAACAATAAGGAAAAATAAGCATGAATCGGAAGATTGCCGGAATCAATACAAAACTCTCTCTGGGGGCCGCACTGTTGCTACTCTTCTCCTCTTGGAGTGTGATGGCCGCAAATGTCTCTGGACTACCGAACTTTACCGAACTGGTAAAGCAGCAGATGCCAGCGGTGGTCAGTATCCGTGTGACCCAAAAGCGGACGATGGGGGGGATGGGGATGAATCCATTCTCTCAGGGGGGACCGAATGATCTCCCTTATGATGAACTCCCTGAGTTCTTTCGCCGTTTTTTTGAGGACCGAGGCATGGGGATGGGACCAAGCCCTCATGGCAATAAGCCACGCGAGTTTGAGTCTCAGGCGCAGGGGTCTGGTAGTATTTTGAGTGAAGATGGCTACATTCTCACCAATCATCATGTCATTGAAGATGCGGATGAGATTGTGGTGCGGCTCTATGATCACCGTGAATTCAAGGCGACGGTGATTGGTTCCGATGCTCGTTCTGATGTTGCGGTAATTAAGATTGATGCGGACCAGCTACCCACGATCAAAACCGGAACCAGTACGGAGCTGGAGATCGGTGAGTGGGTGCTGGCGATTGGCTCACCGTTTGGGTTTGAGATGTCGGCTACCGCTGGAATCGTTAGTGCTAAGGCGCGTAACATCTCCGAGGGGAGTAACCAGTTTAACTATGTCCCCTTTATCCAGACGGATGTGGCGATTAATCCCGGTAACTCAGGAGGTCCACTATTTAACCTAAATGGTGAAGTGGTCGGGGTCAACTCCATCATCTTCAGTAAATCCGGTGGCTATATGGGGCTCTCCTTTGCGATACCCATTGAGATGGCGATGGACGTGGTCAAGCAGGTGAAGAATGGTGGGCATGTCAGCCGTGGTTGGTTGGGGGTGATGATACAGCCTGTTACCCGTGACCTAGCTGAATCCTTCGGTATGGATCGCCCCGTTGGCGCACTGGTGGCGCAGATTCTGGATGATGGTCCAGCCTCCAACTCTGATCTACAGGTTGGTGATGTGATTCTGGAGTTCAATGGTCGCTTTGTAGAGAGCAACACCCATCTACCTCCCATCGTAGGGCGCACTCCTGTGGGGCACCCTGTACCTGTCAAGGTGATGCGAGAGGGGCGTGAGCGTATTCTCAAGATCAAGATTGGAGAGCTGCCTGCAGAAGAGGAGCTGGCCGATGCCCGACCACAATCCCCAATGCAGGGTAAAAAAGTGGAGAAGGCCGTCACCAAGCGTTTAGGAATGACCCTGAAACCACTCCCTAAACAGGTGCGTAAAGCGCGTTCTATCTCTGCTGGTGGGGTCTATATTGATGCTGTCGATAAGGGTAGTGTTGCTGAGCAGTTTGGTCTGCAAAAGGGGGATGTGATTAGCCGCGTCAACTATGTCGTGGTTGAAGGGGTTGATCACCTGCTGGAGCTGCTCGACACTTTGCCTGAAGGGAGAGGGGTACCTGTCTACATCGTGCGTGATAAAGGGCCAATCTTCCTCGCACTGCGCCTGCCATAATGAAAGCATTACAGTTGATGGTACGGGAGGGGTGCCATCTCTGTGATGAATTTGAGGATCTGTTGGAACACCACCCGTTAGGTAGCCAGTTTGAGCTGGAGCGGGTGGTCATCAATAATCGAGCGGATCTGGAAGCGTTGTATGGCACAAAAGTACCCGTTCTGTTGGGGGAGTCCTCTGAAATCTGTCACTACTTTATAGACCAGAAGGCATTAAAAGAGTATCTTCTCTCCGCGTAAAATTATCAGTGATTTCATAACAACATTCATGTTTTGACACCCTCCACCTTGCAGGGGGAGGGCAGGGGTGGAGGTAGAATGCATGAATTTATGCAACGCTTAATACAAGGAAAGAGGATAGGTTGTATGACCAAGTCGGGTATCAAAATACTGCTGATTGATGATGAGACTGAATTTAGAGAGATGATGAGTCACTACTTTCAGAAATTGAGTCATACACTAGTGGAAGCAGCTGATGCGGAGGATGCATGGAGCCAACTGATTGCAGATCGTCCTGATATTGTGTTGTTGGACTGGATGCTTCCAGAGATGGATGGGATTCAGTTATTAAAAAAAATCAGAGCCAAAAAACGCTTGAGGAGAGTGCCGGTGATTATGTTGACGGCACGTGCCGATGAGCAGAGCCGGATCGATGGGCTCGATGCCGGAGCCGATGATTATGTGATGAAGCCATTTTCTCTGGGGGAGTTGGATGCCCGGATTCGTGCAGTACTGCGCAGGCTAAAGCCACTGAGTGGTGAAGATGCAGAGGCCTCTTCCACTCAACAGATTAAGATAGATGTCGATCGGCATAAGGTATTTGTGAATGGAAAACGTGCACACCTCAGCCCAACAGAGTTTCGCCTGCTCCATTTTTTGATGTCCCATCCCAATAAAGTGTACAGCCGTAACCGTCTGTTGAACCATGTTTGGGGAGAGATGGTGGTGGTTGAGGAGCGTACAGTGGACCAACATATTCGCCGCCTGCGTAAAGTGCTGAAAAAACATGGGGGAAATCACAAGGTGATTGCCACTGTGCGAGGTTTTGGTTACCAGTTTACTGTAGATGAGTAGAAATAGAGCGGGGAAAGGGCAAAGCCTTTCGAGTCAATCGGTGCTGGATCTATTCAACGCCCTGCCAGAGATGATCCTACTGTTGGATGATCAATTTCGGGTAACGTGGTTTGATCGTTTAATGCGCCACTCATTCGGTTGGAAACGCAAAAAGACGTTGGGTAAGCCGCTGGATCAACTTTACCCGTTTTCAGAGGTCGACCTTCCCTTAGGGAGAGATGGGAATGCTCCGATCTGTCTGCATATGAGGTCCGGTGCAATACGTTGCTTCCATGTAGAGCTGATATCCTATCGAAATAAGCAGAAAATAGTGCGCTTGAGTGAGCCGGGTCAGCAGCTCAAACCAGAGACTCAACAGCGTGAATTTGTTGCCAATGCCTCTCATGAACTACGTACACCCTTGGCGATACTGGGCGGGTATCTGGAGCAGATTTCAGTAGATGATCACGCTACAGTATGGAGTCGCCCACTGGAGGTGATGACGCTGCAGAAGGAGCGCATGCAGCAAATTATTGATGATATGCTGCAACTATCCGGGTTGGAGCAGGCGGGCGAGCGTGTGCGCCAAGAGACTGTAGATGTGCCGGAGTTGTTGGATGAGTGTCTGCAAACCCATGCCATTCTGGCAAAAAAGAGAGATCAAAAGCTCACCTTGAAACTGGATAGACAGCTGTTGTTAAGGGGGAGTACACAGATGCTGAGAAGCGCATTCTCCAACCTGATTATCAACGCGGTCAAATATACCCAGAAAGGGGGGGCAATTACCGTGCGTTGGGAGCAGGATGGAGCTGTGGCACAGCTGAGTGTACAAGATAATGGGCCGGGCATTCCTAAGGCTGCTCAAAAACGGCTCACGGAGCGCTTCTATCGTGTAGATAAAGGACGCTCTCGGGAGATGGGGGGGACTGGATTGGGGCTCTCTATCGTACAAGGTGTACTACAGGCTCATGGGACCCTATTGGAGATAGAGAGTGGCAAGGGCAGTGGAAGCTGCTTCTATGCACAATTCCCTGCCAATCTACTGCTCAGCAGAGGCTGACACGGTTTACCGTAGAGCACTTTGAGAGCACCTTGGTAGCAAATGAGTTATTGATGGGTTGTTCATCAAGCTGTCACAATTGCCCTCTATACTGCAGGAAAATTAATAGACGATATTACAAAAGAGGAGTTTGCTGGATATGGCAATGAATACGATTACTGGGCTTTTCGGTGGAGCCTCCCCGTTTACTGCGTTGCAGAAACATATGGAGTGTGTGCTCAGCTGTGTGCGAGAGATGCCATCGCTTATTGATGCAGTGATTGCAGAAGATCAAGAGCAGGTCAATGAGATCAAGGTGCGGGTTTTCAAGTCTGAGAATGATGCCGATGAAGTGAAAAATGGCCTGCGTGGGCATCTCCCCAAAAGCCTGTTTATGCCGGTGGATCGTCGTGATCTGCTAGCGGTTTTGACGACCCAAGACTCTATTGCTGATGTGGCCCAAGATGTTGCAGGACTGTTTATTGAGCGCCCGATGGGGGTGCCAGAACCGATGCAGCCACTACTGCGCACACTCACCCAGCGTTGTGTAGATGTGTGTGAACACTACGGTAAAGTGATCAATGAGTTGGATGAGCTGGTCGAGATGGGGTTTCGTGGACGTGAGGCCGACCAGGTTGAGCAGATGCTCGCTGAGCTTAATCGCATAGAGGATGAGACTGACGATATGGGTATCGAACTGACTCAGATTCTGCATCGAAATGAGGATGACATTAATCCGGTATCGGTGATGCTATGGAGGCAGGTCATTGAGTGGATCGGTGATATTGCTGATAACGCTGAGAAATCCGGTGACAGGCTGCGTCTGTTGATCGCCCGTTAAAACTGATTAAGCAGAGAGGATTACATTATGGAAAGTATTGCACTCTATGGCCCTTGGTTCTTGGGGATTGCAGTTGTTTTTGGTCTCTATATGACTTGGGGTATTGGCGCCAATGATGTCGCCAATGCGATGGGGACATCGGTGGGCTCTGGCGCGATCAGTGTTAGGCAGGCGATTATCATCGCCGCAATTTTTGAGTTTGCCGGAGCCATTATTGCGGGTGGTAACGTTACCAAGACCATTCGTAAGGGGATTATTGACCCCGCCAGTATTGTAGATACCCCCGAAATTCTGGTGTTTGGGATGCTGGCTGCGCTGTTGGCGGCGGCGATTTGGTTGATGGTCGCCTCCTTTAAGGGGTGGCCGGTCTCTACCACTCACTCCATTGTGGGTGCGCTGGTTGGGTTTGCCGTTGCAGGGATTGGCGTGGATGCCGTCAACTGGGGCAAGATTGGTCAGATTGCAGCCAGCTGGGTGGTCTCCCCTGCGCTGGGTGGCATCATCGCCTATATGTTGATGATCAGTATTCGTAATCGCATACTCAATACCGAGACCCCCTTTGAGAATGCAAAACGTTACGGCCCCTACTATGTCTTCTTGTTAGGGTTTATCGTCTCTTTGGTGACCCTATTCAAAGGGCTGAAACACCTCAATCTAGAGCTGAGCACGATGGAGAGTGTGCTGCTCGCCATGCTGATTGGTGGAGCGATAGCGGCAGTAGGTTGGATGTTGATTCAACGTATTGAGGTTGATGTCGAGGCGGATAAAGCATTTCACTTTGCCAGTGTGGAGAAGGTGTTTACCCCGATGATGATCTTCGCTGCTTGTGCCATGGCCTTTGCCCATGGCTCCAATGATGTCGCCAATGGTATCGGTCCACTGGCTGCGGTGGTGAGTATCGTTAACTCGGGTGGTGAGGTGATGCAGAAGGCGGGGCTTCCAGTATGGATTCTACTGCTCGGTGGTGTCGGAATTGTGGTGGGGCTGGCAACCATGGGCTATAAGGTGATGCGTACTATCGGTAACGATATTACCGAACTGACCCCAACGCGTGCCTATGCAGCCACGCTGGCGGCTGCAATTACTGTGGTGCTGGCCTCCAGAACGGGATTACCTGTCTCCACCACCCATATTGCGGTGGGTGCGGTGATCGGTGTAGGGTTTGCCCGAGGGATTGGTGCCATTGACCTGCGTATGGTGGGTAACATTGTGGTTTCATGGGTGATTACCCTGCCGGTTGCAGGGATTATGGCGGCCCTGTTCTTCTTTACACTGAAGGGGATGTTTAGCGTGTGACCACACTTTGGCTTGAGTTTCAGCAACAGTGGGAGTTGGTGGCCACCTTTTTGGCCATCGATTTTGCGCGTCTCTCAGAGCCTGATATGGTGCTTCGGATTGCGCTGCAGTTTCTGCTGCTGTTTGGTTCAGCCTTCTTCTCTGGTTCGGAGACCGCACTATTCTCACTCTCGAGGCTCGATCTGCACCGCCTGCGCAAAGAGAAGAGCGGTACTGTAGAGACACTACATGCACTGCTGGATCAGCCTCGCCGCCTGATTATTTCGATACTACTGGGTAATGAGCTGGTCAATATTGCGGCAGCCGCCAATATGGCGGGCATTCTGGTGACCCTCTATGGGGTAGAGTATGCTGGTTGGATCAATATTTTCATCATGGTCCCACTACTGTTACTGCTGGGTGAGGTGACTCCGAAGACCATTGCAGTCTCTAATCCGGTCACCATCAGTAGCCGTTTTGTGGCTCATCCAATGTCGGTCTGGGTCAATTTAGTCTCTCCACTGCGCTGGATGGTACGTGGGGTAGCCGACCGTGTCACGACCTGGTTGGTGGGGGAGGAGAAGGCGGCAGAGAATATCCTTCAGGTGGATGAGTTTCGCAGTCTGGTAGAGGCGGTCGCTCGAGAGGGGGAGCTGGACGCCACCGAACGGGCCTTGATCTACAATCTGCTGGAGGCCGGAGACACCGAGATTGTCGAGGCGATGACCCCTCGCATTCGTATCGACTTTATCGATGCAGAACTGCCGGTCACTGAGGTGGTGGAGTGTTTTCGTACCCTGCAACATCCACGGGTTCCGGTCTTCTCCGGTCACCGAGATAGTCTGATGGGGTTTCTCCATGCGGAAGATCTGTTGCGTCTGGTGGCGGAGGGGCGAGACCTCTCTACAGTACTGTTAGAGGAGATTATTCGTCCCCCGGTGGTGGTCCCTCCGACCAAAAAGGTGGATGAGATGTTTGATTTTTTTCAGGCCAATAATGCCCGTGCAGCCATTGTGCTGAATGAGTTTGGCGGGGTGGATGGGATTATCACCATGAAGGATGTGCTGACCTTCATCTTCGGGCAGATCACCGGACAGATCAAGGGCGATGATCTGTATCGTCGTAATGATGAGAATGAGTATGAGGTGCCGGGTGATATGAAGTTGATTGATTTTAATAATCTGACCAACTTCGGTATTGATGATCCTCGAATGACCACCATTGGTGGGGTACTGTTCCGTTACTTGGATCGTCTGCCTCAGGTTGGGGATCAGGCCACCTGTGCGGAAGGGGTGGTGATTCGGGTGTTGGAGATGGAGGCGCACCGCATTGTTCGGGTCCATGTCTCTCTTCATGCCTCAATTGATGTCAGTGAGTCAGAGATCGCTGAAATAGAGAAGGAACAACAGGAGTCAATAGAGTGAGCCTTTTGGAGATGATACTGTTGTTGCTGTTCTTCCTCTTGCTCAAGGGGTTTTTCTCCGGTTCTGAGATCGCCTTGGTCAACTCAGATAAGATGCATCTACACCACCGTGCACGACAGGGGGATAAGGGGGCGGCACTGGTATTGAAGCTGTTCAAGACCCCAGATCGTCTGCTGGGAACAACCTTGGTCGGTACCAATATCGCAACCGTGGTCTTTACCACAATGGGGACCATGTGGTTGATCGAGCGTTTTGGTTCAGCCGGTGACCTCTATGCCTTCCTGCTCTTTACCCCCGTGCTGTTGATTTTTGGGGAGGTGGTTCCCAAGAGTATCTTTCAGCAGAAGTCCGATGAGTTCTCACCACTGGTGGTGTTTCCACTGCGTTTTTTTGCTTGGCTGTTTTTGCCGTTGACCTTCATCTTCTCTCGGCTTGCGCGGCTTGCAGTGCGTCTATTTGGTGGTAGTACGGAGCAGAGTGGGTATATGACCCGTGAACAGATTCGTTCGGTGGTCGAGATGGCGGATCGTGGAGCCAATGTTGATGTGTTTGACCGTGAGAGAATCAAGCGGGTAATTCGCTTCTCAGAGACCACTGTGGGAGAGGCGATGGTACCGGTAGCGGAGATGGTGGCGATACACCGTACCCGTGATATAGAGGATGCCATGGTACTGGTGCGTGGTCGGGGGTACAACCGGCTTCCGGTCTACAAACGCAATGTGACGAATGTGATCGGTATTGCCACCCTGACCACCTGGGATCTACTCGATCCGAAGCTGGCGGAACGTTCGTTGGATGAATTTATTGAGCCGGTCTACTACGTCTCCCCCTATCAGACGATTGATACCCTGTTGCCGATACTGCGCGAGCGAGAGGATCATATGGCGATTGTGGTGGATGAGTTTGGTTCTGCCATCGGTATGATTACCATTGAGGATATTTTGGAGGAGGTGGTGGGGGAGATTGATGTAGGCTATGATTTTGAGGAGTATCTGCCGCGCACTCGACATATCTTTGAGATGCTGGATGAGGAGACCTACCTGATGGATGGCCGGATCTCTATCTCACTGCTCAATGAGACCTTGGGGATCAGCCTTCCCTCGCTTGAATTTCATACCTTGGCTGGATTTATGATGGCACGACTGCGCCATATTCCACAGGCTGGGGAGTCGATTGAGGAGCTGGGCCACCGTTTTATTGTTGAAGATAGTGATCAGCGATCCATTGGTAAGGTACGTATTGAACCTGCAGATTAGTACTAGAATTGGATTTTCCTTGCTATGTCGTCTATTCTTCGATAAGCGCTTGGTGCAACATTGTAGTGGTATGGTTTAAGTGATGATAAAACACCTAATTGAGAAGGTAAGAAAATGGCATCTAAAAAACAGAAGTTAACAGAGTCGATGGTACAGATTGATGAGCTGAAGGAGAGCCTGCTACAACTTGTAGAAAGGGTAAGTTTTCTGGAGGAGAAGATCGATAGTATTGAGTTGGTGGCAGGTCCTCAGGGTGAGGTGGGGCCAGCAGGGCCAAAGGGAACTGCCGGTTCAAAAGGGGCTGCGGGGCCTAAGGGTGAGACTGGTGCGGTGGGTCCCAAAGGGGCTGCCGGTCCTAAGGGTGAGGCTGGGGCTGCAGGCATCAAAGGGGTTGTTGGACCTAAGGGTGAGGCTGGGGCTGCGGGTATCAAAGGGGCCGTTGGCCCTAAGGGTGAGGCCGGGGCAGCGGGCATCAAAGGGGCTGTCGGCCCTAAGGGTGAGACTGGGCCTACGGGCATGAAGGGAGCTGTGGGTCCCAAGGGAGAAGCTGGGGCAGTGGGTCCCAAGGGTGAGGCGGGGCTTGCTGGACCCAAGGGAGATTCAGGGGGGCCTGTTGGACCTCAGGGGCCTATTGGGTCCAGAGGCCCGGTCGGAAAAGATGGTTTAGTGGGGCCTGTGGGGGTACGTGGTCCCAAGGGTGAGGAGGGGGAACAGGGACCTCAAGGACCGTTTGGACCACAGGGTGAGCCGGGACCTGCAGGGCCGATGGGGGCTCAAGGGCCAATGGGAGGAGTAGGCGCTCTTGCAGGTTCAGATAAGGGGGCGCCAAAGCAATCTGAGGGTTCAGCTCCTATTGTGAAGTCGACTCCCGCTAGAAAGAAGTCGTTAATAAGGAGTGTGGAAAAGTCTTGATACAAAAATTTTAGATGTTGTTAATGCTCCTAAGTGGCGGTTAACAACGGTGATGCATTCATTACAATATTAAAAAAATATGGACTACGCTATGACAACTAATACAGCTGCAAACTCTCTACTTAATGCTGCTTCAATCAAGCAGTGCAAGCAGATAGCAAATAATGATGATATTCAAGGCAAAAGAGCGAAGGCACTTTTGGCGCTCAATGGTGGGGGCAGTAACAGTGAGGCCGTGGAGCAATCCGGCTTAACGGTTGGGCAGGTGAACTACCTACTGACCCGTTTTAAAGTCGTGGGCATGGAATTTCTTAAGGCCACAAGTGCGAAGAAAAAAGTGGTAGTCAAGAAAGCGGTTGTTAAAAAGAGCGTGGTTAAAAGGGCCGCAGTCAAGAAAGCGGTTGTCAAAAAGAGAGTGGTTAAGAGTGAAGTGATAAAGAGGGTGGCTGTTAAAAAAGCAGCGTTAACGGAAGTGCCTCAAGCGGTGATACAGAGTGAACCGGATGTCGTTGATAGCACAGCTGCTGAGAAACCGGTTACAGCAGAAAAGAGAGCGGTCACTGATGAGACTTTAAAACCGGAAAAGAAGAAAAAGGCGAAGAAGCCTGCCAAAAAATCAAAGAAGGCAAAGAAAGAGAAGGCGAAGAAAGAGAAAACCAAGAAGCCTGCTAAAAAATTGAAGGGTTCAAAGAAGAAAAAAAATAAGGGAAAGGGCAAGAAAAGTAAGTAGCGCCGTGACTTCTCAATACCCCTCCAATGCAAACTGTAGGGTTATTGAGAAGAGACCTTTAATGGTTTTTTACTGCGCCTCTTTTTCTCTTTCTCCTGCCAACTGATGCGGATATTGACACGCTGACGACCATCCTCTTGGCTAGCAGTGAGCTTGAGTTCAAGCAGATCCTCTGGGGTCATCTCGATCTTATTGTCGTCATCACTGAAACGTAGCTTTCCACCCTCAATGCCGTCGGTAATGGCGTTGAGTATCTTGCTGAGTGACCTCTTGTCTTGAAGAGAGTCATGTCTAAATCGTCCATTTTTATTAAAGCTCATCTTATCTCCTGCTAATGTTGGTAAGCTGTTTTTCAAGTGCCAGAATCATCGGGCCAAGTGCCTCTTGTCGGACCCGTGTGGCGGCCTGTTGTGGTGAGACCCATACCCTTGTGCGGTGGCTCTCCTCCCAGTCCTCTTCTGGGATGGTGCGGCTAACTCTCATCGCATAGAGGTCAACCCTGCAACACGCGCCCCATTTTTTGTACTCATAATGCCCCACTGCCTGAGGGGAAACCTCCCCTTCAACGCCGGCCTCTTCTTGTGCCTCTTTGGCTGCGGACTGTTGGGCGCTCAGCCCCGGCTCATCGATCCCCTTGGGCACCACCCAGTGCTTGTTCTTGCTCGATCGGATAACCAAAATTTCGACCTTTCCGTTGTTGATGCGGTAGGGGATGACGGAGGATTGGCTGTAATAGTAGGCCGGGCGCTTGCGCTGCTCTCTCCCCTCCATCAAAGGCCAGGGGAACCTCTTGGGCAGGCGACTGGGATCAATGGTTATGGTGAGTTTCCCCTTGCCGGGCTGTAAGGTAGACCACGCCCCGTTGATCTGTAAAATGGCCAGCGTGGCAGTGTTCAGCTGCTGATGGACTCCGCACAGGCTCTGAAGTAGAGCCTCTAGTCCGGGGTTATGCCCCACCAGCATGGCGCAACTGGATGTTTCGGGTATTTTCCGTATCACCTCATACAGATCATCCACGCTAGCGGTATAGGTCTGCCTATCCTCTATCAGCGTGGCCGTGCCCAACCCCATCGCTTTGCACGCCTTCTCGGCGCTGACCAGAGCACGTTGCGCGGGTGAACAGACTACGTAATCAGGGACCTTGTCATGAGTCGCCAGCCACACCCCGATACGTTGGCTATCACGCTTGCCGGGGTTCAGCAGCGGGCGACTGAAATCATCCCCTCTATCGCTAGAGTCCGCTTGGCCATGACGCAGTAGTAGAAGTTGGCGGACCATAGTGGTCTCCTGTCTGACTAAAGCGCCAGCAGGGTGGAGAGCTGTGCTTCGATGGCGTCAAAATCGACCTTTCCAGTCACCTCATAAATAGTGACGCCATTGAGTGCTTGCAGATAGCGCTGCGGTTCAACCGTGGCATCCTGACTCAAGAAATCCCCATCGGTATTTTGATAAAACGGGCCGGGAGACTTCATCAGTGCGGCCAGTAGCTCCTGTCGTTGATTGATGTCGATCTCAGTAACCCGGCTCTCATCGGCACTGTCACGCTTCCAGTTGAGAATCACAAAGGCGTCCAGTGGGGCATCGGTGGTGACGCGCTGTGGCCCATAGAGGCTTGGGATCAGTGCATCATACTTCTCCTCTAATACCCATAACTCCTCTGCGGGCAGCTGCAGCAGTGCCTCTCGCCGTTCTGTAGAGAGCAAACTATGTAGCCGCTTGTTATTGACAATGGTTCCAGGGTTGATGCGGGGCATTTTTGGAATGCCGCGAGCAGAGACCTTGCCATCTGTAGCGTGGATGAAGAGCCGGTCATTGGTGAGAAAATTCACCGGCTCATTCTCCAGTAGATTGAGCATCAGGGTTGATTTTCCGCCGCCGGAGAAGCCTGCAATACCGATACCGCGTCCCTCAGCCACCAAACCGGAGGCGTGACAGATCAGCCACTCCCTCTGCTGTAGCCAACTCATATACTGGCTACAGATGAAATTTATCAGCTGGTTGTCATTTTCTAGGCAGGGGCCAGCAGCGATGCGTAGTGAATTGCTCTGTAAAAACAGCATGCCAGTGCGCACCTTGCGTACCACGCGAGCATCGTGTAGATCAAAATAGCTATCTTTACGCCCACTTTTGCCCGCCTCACGGGTCCAATCGGTAAAGTCCAGCCCGCTATCCATCACTTCACGTTCAACGGCAAGAACCTCAATATCCGCTTCACCCCCAGTATCGCTAGCAACCACCGGTTCAAAATAGTGAGTCAGCTTTTTCAACAGTGGTTGATGGTTGCTACGGACACGGATGATGTAGCCGTTGAGGTCAAGGTCCAGAGAGGAGTCGACCATTTGAGCATCCCCTTGCAGCAGTGCTGCAGCGGTAGTGATGTCGTACTGATTAGGCATAGATTGTTTTTTCCTGATTTAGAGGTGAAGTTATTTCTGGACGGTTTCTAAACAGCCCCTAAGGGGAGACTGGCCTGAATTTTATGGATCAGTGCTTCAGCCCCTTCGAGCTGCCGCACCCGTTTCCATAGTCTATCGGGTGATTGGGCATAGGTCTTCAGTAGTTGATCTGCAGATATCCACAGTAGTTGGCGACGTTTTTTGAATCGCCCCTGGCTGTTTGATGACCACTCCTGATTCAGTGGAGAGAGTTCACGAAACGGAAACTCAATAAAGTAGGTGCGCCAATCTTTCGGCTTGTTTGGGTTGATGGAGGCTCTGCGGCACCACCAGTCTGGATGTTCTGATAAAGTGCATTCAAAGAGCTTATCAATCTGCTGAATTTGCTGCTGAACACTAGATTCGGATCGACAGGCGCTCTCTATATGGTCTGCAAAATAGAGGGTCTCACTCTCCTCGACAAATTCGCGTACCGCAGCTTGACGATAGCTCTCACCCTCATTCAGGCCGCCACCAAAGTCGATTAGGGTGCCGGCCTTTCTGCCTGAAAAGGTCTTTTGAAAAAGAAACAGAAGCTCACCATCTTTAATAGCTAGAGGAATAACACCTGCCCCCATGGATATCTCCTGTAGTAGTATCGTCTAATAATGCTATAACTCTACCATTAATAGGGGTTAAAGAGGTGATTGATGGACGTTAAGATTATGAGTTGGAATATGGCCGGAGCCAAGCTGTTTGAGCAGCTTGGTCCCGAGCCTGAACCCGCCGCCGGACGTTACATTGCTGCATTTCGTAAGGTGTGGCTCCAGCGTATTCTACCGTGGTTGTCTGAAGGGGAAGATGACAACCGGCCGGAACTCATTCTATTGCAGGAGTGTATCGGCCTGCAGGACCATTCGGACCGGCCATCCTCTCGTTGGCAGGGGGGCGCTGCGATCCTTCAAGAGATCTTTGTTGGCTATGAGTGCTTCTTCTTTCCTGCCGTGACCTCGAATAGTAATCCCCATCCTGGCAAGTGGAATCGCTATGGCATTCCCTCTCATATAGAGATTGAACAGGGGTATGGGGTCTGTATTCTCAAGGGGGAGCGTTGCCGAAAGTTGTGGGTGCCGTGGGCAGATTCAACGGAGGCTCCCGTCGATGCGGACCGTGCCGATACGGGTTTTCGCACCTGTTTTGAGCTCATTCCAGTCTCAACGGCCCTCTATCAGGGGACCCGAGATACCGAGCCACGCCTGCTGATTATGGGGCGACTCAAGCTGGAGCAGAATGGTGAGAGCCGCTACCTGAACTATCTCAATGTTCATCTCAACACCTTGAGTGGTGAACGGGAGGGGGACTCACAAATTGACCAGCGTGCCAGCGGTTCCCGTCTGCGTCAGGTGGAATTTATTCTGGATGATGTGATCGCTGCCTACCAGCAGGCCACCCGCTACCGAGTTCTGGAGGAGGAGGGGCAGCGGGACCTCTGGGTGATTGGAGGCGACTTTAATGCGGTGCCTGAGTCTGCAGAGATTGCACGGATACGAGCGTCTGGTTTTGTGGATGCGACGGCAGATAAACGTATTGAGGATGAGAATGGGGACAGGCATCTCAACCAGCAGTGGGGGAGCAAATGGTCGCTGGGAGATAAACAGCGTCCCGCACTGGTGCTGGATTATATCTTTTGTGGGGTTTCGCCAAATGTAGATTCAGCAAAGGTTAGCAGAGTAGAGGTGCTTAATATAGAAGGGTCGAGGCGGCCCTTTAGTCCCCGTTTTGATGATGCAGAATTTGCCACGGATCATGCCCTGTTGTTTGCAAAGATTAGCCTGTAGGGGGTTCAGTAGTTCTCATTGTGGATTTTAAGTCCCCTCATCCTATCAGGGGGAGGGCCCGGGAGGGGGTTAAGTGTCTGATTATGCACCCCACCCCCATCCCAGCTTTCCCCCTCAATGGGGAAGGAGCTAAAAACAGCGCCATAATGAGAACTACTGGTAGGGTGTCCTGCTCATTTCTTAGAATTTGCTTGTGATATGTGCTGTACTGGATTGAATACCTTGATATAGGGGTAGTCGGTACTAACTCCCCAAATCTCCCCCTCGGGCTGAATGATGGTCACCGCGGCGGCCGCCGGTTTCATCCCCAGTTTTTTGCGGGTGTTGCGGTTTAGGGTGGTATCGCACTCCACATTGAGTAGCCCCTTGCGCAGCATCAGGCGCTGACCATGCTGCAGGGCGCGATGTCCATGGATCAGTGCGTGGACCCCCGTTTTACGCACCCACTTCACCCCTCTGCGGGTGAGAGGGCGTTCATGGTGACGGTATTTGGTGCGCATGATATTGGCGAATGGACCATAGTAGAAGTCGAACGGGTCACCAAATAGCAGTTTGTGAAATTTCTTATTAAGATGCTTCCACCCTTTATGATTCAGTATATTGGCCATCTGATCGTCGATACCGGCATGCATAAACAGGAATGAACCCTGCTGATAGCAGAGCTGCATACGCTGGTAGAACCAGGCAAACTCCCCTTTGGGGTGGAGAAACAGCTGTTGCCATTTCATCGCCGCAGCATAGCTCATGCGCAGTGACAGTCCCGCCTTATGACTCTCTTTTTTGAATAGGGTGATTTTATTCTGTAACCGTTCTATCTCCATCCCAATGGCCTGCTCGGGCATCACCCAGATGGCCTGAGCGGGGAATTCGTGAAACCAACGTTTCGGAGGGTAGAGTTTCCTGCGACAAGTTTGGCTGCTGGGAGTGTTGTTTAGCGACTCTTTCTCCTGTAGATACTCCTGACTGATCTCCTTCAGGAAGGGGACTATTTTTGGTCCCATGCGGATGAAGAAGTGGTCGGTTCTGGGGTCAGGATCGAGCTGGATGCTGCGTATACCCAGTAACATTCGGATATCGTGGTTACCGGCGAGTATGATCACATCGGCCTTTATGTTGATCAATTTTTTGACCACCCGTAACAGGCGCAGGGTACTGGGTCCTTTATCAAAACAGTCGCCGCCGATCAGAAATTTTCCTTTACGCCCCTTGCGGGTCAATTGGATCTGTCTATCTTTAGGGCCGGTTTTCTTGACAGCACCGGAGGCCACCAGAGAGGCGATAAAGGCGTCGGCATCACCGTGTGGATCAGAGATAAAGTAGATCGGCTGTTTGGGCCACTTCCACGGCTCTTCACCGACCACCTTCTCAATCTCCTTGAGGTCATTGGATCGGTGGTAGCGGTCTTTTTTGATGGAGTCTCTTTTTCCTAGAATCCATGCTTGAGACTGCTGTGGAAGCTGGGTTCCCGTCCACTCTTCCCCCCGGTAGCGAGATTTTCTGTTCTGTTTTTTCTTGCTCATCCATCAATCCTTGTAGGCAGAAGTGGCGCTTCTAACCTTCCACTCTCCGGCGATCCGTTGCCAGCGTCCATCTCTGAGTTGTTCGATGAGTATGGGGTCTGCGTGGTACATGCTCAGTTTGGCGATCTGTTCATACTCCAGTACCCCCAAGCGGTAGGCGGCATGTCGAAAGGCGGCACCATGTCCGACAAACAGTTTGAGTTGATCCTCTTGTTGCTCGGGCAGTGCATTGAGCTGTTGGGTAATGTGTTCAGCAACCCGTGCTCCAGCCTCCAGTAGTGATTCTGCCCCCTGTAGTGGCAGCCGGAAGTGGCTGTCTGATTTCCACCCCTGAGGTAGCTCGGGATAGCGTGGATCACGCTCAATAACCGCCCTGATTTGTGCGCTGGTGAGGTTGGCAGCAGCGCCGACACTGCGCTCTGCCAAGGCATCAAAGCTCTCCACCTTAATGGACTCCTCACTGTTTGTAGAGAGCGCTGTAGCGATAATGTCTGCGGTTTGCCAGCCTCGCAGTGGCTGTGAGCAGTCGATTGTGGAGACCAGTTGCCACGGGTTGTCGCTTAACAGCGTGTTGATGGTCGTGGCGGCCGCTTGTGCCTGCTGCTCCCCTGTAGTGTTGAGTGGGTAGGGCTGCAGTGCGCTGGGCGCAGAGGGGGTCTGGTGATAGTCACCATGACGAATGATGGCAGCGATACGTCGTCCCATGCTCTCAAAGCTCTTTCAGGACATGTTCCACATAGAGCGCGGCGGCATCAATCCCAATGCCATCCTTCGCCCCCTGAAAACCACCAAATGCTGATACCTCAAACACAATGGGGCCGTTGTCAGTCTCAGCAACATCCACTGTAGTGAAGTCCATATTGAACAGCGCCTGTGCGCGGTGGGCCAGATCTATCACCTCATCACTCGGGGTGTGCGCCTGATAACGGCCCCCGCTATGGATGGTGGTGTTCCAGGCCTCACCCTGAGGAACACGTGCGTAGCTCCCCAAATAACGCCCTGCGAGGAAGACCATCCCCAGATCCTGACCCGGAAGCGCTATCTTGCGCTGGATATACATCATCGGGTTCTCTTTTTTGAACTCACGTACCGCCTGTTCCAGCTCTGCGGCGGGTTGGTCCGCATCAATAATGCACATACCCCGAGCCTTGGTGGAGTAGAGGGGTTTGAACACGGCGCTGGAGAAGGCGTGAACCGCTGCTATAGCCTGATCAATATCTTCGGTGACACGGGTGTCCGGCATCGGGATATCGGCATTGCGCAGCGTTACCGTACAGCTGAGTCGATCAATTAGCCGCAGCATGCTCAGGGCTGGGCTGAATACCCGTACCCCAGCCTGCTCCGCAATCCGCAGTAGCTCCAGTCGATCTAGGGTGGTAGGGGAGTAGACTGCACTGATTTTTTTCACGATCAGCCCATCCAGCTCACAGAGGTTGGTGGTGCCGGCAGTGAGGATGTTCTGCTCTAGGTCGAGGTGGACATCCGCCATGTCGATGAGGAGGCGAAATCCGGTCTCTTTTTCGACGGCATCGGCCAAGGTTTCAGAGGACCATTTTCCGGGGATGCCAATGACTCCGATTTTGGGTTGGTTTTGCATAGTGGTTAGCCTGTTAAGCGGTTAGACTGAAAAAATCTCTCGCACGGGAAGCTTGAAATGTGGGTTTTTGGGGTGGGTTACGAGCATGCTCTCAATCAGATAGCGGGCACGTAACCACATCGATCTGGCCAGGGTTTTGTCGAGTACAAAACGGGTGGATGTGGCGAAAGAGCGGGCCAGCCCGAGGGCCAGTCTCTGCTCAAAGGTGGTGTCTCCCCGCTGTTTTGCATAGCGTGCGCTAAAACGGTAGAGGCTGTAGCTCTGGTCCAGAATCTGTTGGCGCAGTTTGGGCTCTTCAACTCGCAGGCGGTAGTTAGAGACCATAAATACCGAGATATCCTGTACATAGTCCATATAGGTAGAGCGGTGCAGATCGATAAAGTTGATCTTCTTCTCCAGCGGGTCGTAGATGATGTTATCTACGTTAAAGTCGCCGTGGATGTAGACGGAAAAGGGGGCCTTGAGCGGTTTCTCATACTCACTGGCCTGCTGCAGTAGGGTATCAAAAGAGGGGATGGTGGTATCGCAAATCAGGCTGTCGCTATGGTTGAACTCGGGGTGCAGGGTGTAGACATCCCCCAGCCGTTTTTGTAGCTGCTGCATGTAGTGTGCAGAGACCGGTTGATCGGTGTGTGTCTCTCCCCAGATAGAGGTCAATGTTTTCTGCAGCTGCTGCATTGCGCTGTTGAGTAGTTTGGGGGGTTCGTGTAGCAGGATCTGTTCGAAGGTTTGGCCTGCAAGGTGCTCGATCAGCAGGGCCGCGGACTGCCCCTGCTTGTGGTAGGAGAGAATTTTTGGAGCCAGCCCCGGAAAGATCTCATGCCAGTTCTCTACCCCATCCCGCTCCTCTTTGAGCTTGCGTTTTTGCCCATCCTTATAGATCGCAAAACAGGCATTTCCCTGTTGATCCGTGGTGCTGAGACCCGATATACCGCTGCCGGATCGGGTCTGGGCGACCGTCTCTAGTGCAGGTTCTGCATCGCACTCACTGCCGTTTAACTGCTCAATGGATGCCTGCAGGGTGTGGTAACGGTCAGTATTGAAGGGGAGTCCCAGATTGGCTGAGAGGATTGCCTCACTGATATGCAGTAACACATCGCCCATCTGCTCGATGGAGTGGGCGATAAAGAGGGCGGAGACGGTATCCTCTGTCCGCTCTCTGTTCTGTTTTAGGTCGGAAGTGTGTCTCTTCAATAGCTTCGTGTAGGCGTGGTCTAGCTCCTGTTCAATGTGCCCGATCTTCAGCGCGAGCTTGGTGTCACTCTTGTTAATGGCACTGTCCACCATCTGCACCCCCTTCTCAATACGCTTGAGCAGGGTGATGTAGCGTTTTGAGGGGAGATGTTTTCTCTTTTTCAGGTAGCCTGTCTGTTGAATAATCTCACGACACAACTCAGCGATGCGGTCGAGATCGGTTGCAATGGTCTCCAGTGCGCGAAGCAGACCGGCTTCGTTGCGTAGATTCTTGTCATCCAGCATCAGCTTGAGGCAGCCATTGTGGATATTGCTCTTGAGATTGTGGGTGTAACCACTGCGGTCAATGATCCGTTTGGCTACGGTGACTGAATGGTTATCGAAATAGAGCCTAAGATTCGATAGCTGTGATTTCACTTCGGAGATCAGAAATCTCAGATTTTCGTGAATACTCTTGGGGATACGCATGGTGTGGTGATGTGGGCTCAGGAGAGAGTTCAGGTCTCAGTATAGGTTAGGGTGAGATGGGTTCGCAAGGGAGGGGCGGTGATTGTCATCATAATGTCACGCAGGATGATAGCCCCCCTGTGTTATCGTTATCAATATACTCCTCCATTATCATCACTACGATCACGCAAATACCTAATAGAGAGCCCCTGCAATGACGACAATCCATGTAACCCGTGCAGTACAGATGCCTGACCGGTTACGCTTGGAGCGTTATCGAAAAAACCCTGAACTGGGGCCTTCGGTCCTGTTTTTTAGTGGCGGCAGTGCGCTCACCGCCTTGAGTCGTGAGCTCAAACACTACACCCATAACTCGATCCATATGGTGACCCCCTTTGACTCTGGGGGCAGTTCTGCGGTGCTGCGTAATGCCTTTGATATGCCGTCGATTGGAGACCTTCGCAGCCGCCTGATGGCGCTGGCCGATGAGGCGATCACCGGGCATCCCGAGGTCTACCAACTGTTTACCTACCGTTTTCCAAAAGAGGAGGAGAATGCACAACTGTTAAAGCAGTTGCAGGCGATGTCTGTGGGTAAAGGACGTTTGATTCGAGCAATCCCCAACCCAATGCGCAGGTTGATCCGGACGCAGTTGGGCTATTTTCTGCAGGGAATGCCCCCTTCATTCGATCTGCGTGGTGCAAGCATCGGTAACCTGATTCTTGCTGGGGGCTATCTGAATAACCATCAACACCTTGACCCAATCATCTTCCTATTTTCCAAGTTGGTGAATGTTCTCGGAACGGTGCGGGCAGTGGTGAACAACTATCTTCACTTAGGGGCAGAGCTGGAAGATGGGCGAACCATCATTGGTCAACATCGAATGACCGGAAAAGAGCACTCTCCACTGAGCTCCCCGATAAAAGAGCTGTTTCTGTCGGCGGACCCAGAGCAGCGGCTACCGGCGGAGGTGGCACTGCGTAAAAAGAATCGCAAATTGATCCGTGGTGCAGAGTTGATCTGTTACCCGCCCGGAAGCTTTTACTCCAGTCTGGTGGCAAACTTGCTGCCTGGCGGGGTGAGTTCAGCCATTGCCAGTAACCGGGGGCCTAAGGTCTACGTTCCTAATCTGGGGCATGATCCGGAGCAGATTGGTATGAACATGGACTCATCCATACAGACCCTGTTGCACTATCTACAGCTAGAGGGTAGAGCAAAAGAGAGTGGAGCAAAAGAGAGTGGAGCAAAAACCAAGGTTAATGATCTTCTCAACTTTGTACTGATCGACAGCAGTAAAGAGAGCTACCCGGAGCGGGCCTCCATGGAGCGGCTGAATGAACTGGGGATTCAACTGATTGAGACAAAGTTGATCAATAAGGCGGGGGACACCTTTTATGATCCACAACGGCTGGCATCTGCTCTGCTTTCGTTGACTTGATCTATGGTGCTTTTAAGTACCCTCCTCCTGTCAAGGGGAGGGGTAGGGTGAGGGTTAAGTGTCTGATTATGCACTCCACCCCCATCCCAGCCTTCCCCCTCAATGGGGAAGGAGCTAAAAATAGTGCCATAAGGCAGGCTGCAGGGTTGCCGAGTAGAGTTGGATAGTCCGTGCTTGAAACGGTAAGATGAGAGTGATGAAGAGAGAACTACTACTGATGCGGCATGGAAAGTCAGACTGGAGTGTCGATGCAACCGACTTTGATCGCCCACTCAACCGTCGTGGAGAACGAGATGCTCAGAGTATGGGTGGGTGGATGAAGCAGCAGCAGTGGATACCGGATTGGGTGATTACCTCACCGGCACTGCGCGCCAGAAACAGCGCCGCGCGCTGTTGTAGAGAGTTCGCCACTGCAGGAGGGGTAAAAGAGCGTGAGATGATGGCGGTTCACTATCGGCAGAAGCTCTATGAGGCGAGTAGCGATAACCTCCTTTCCCAGTTACAGAGGGTGCCGGAGTCGGCGAAGCGGGTGCTGGTTGTGGGCCATAACCCAGGGCTGGAGTCCTTGGTGCGAGCGCTCAGCGATCTGCCCGTTTCACTGCCAAAGCATGGCAAGCTGTTTCCTACCGCCGCCTTGGCCCATTTTGTTATCAACAGCCGCTGGAAGAAGATCAAAACAGGAAAAGGGTGCTTGCAGTCACTGCACTACCCTAAAGATATCTCCTCAGATATCTCCTCCAAAAAACATTCGGGTGGTGCTCCCGTTCCCGCCCACTTTTTCACCCAATCTGGGGTGATTCCCTACCGTTATTTGAAGGGGGAGCGGCAGGTGATGCTGGTCACCTCAAGCCATGGTGGACACTGGATCTTTCCAAAAGGGGTGGTTGAGCTAGATTTAACCCCCGAGCAGTCGGCAACCCGTGAAGCGCTGGAAGAGGCGGGTATTGAAGGGAAGATTAAGGGTGAGGCCGTGGGACACTATTATCACAAGAAGTGGGGAGGGGTCTGCACCATCACCCTCTACCCGATGTTGGTGAGTCGTATACTCAAGCAGCGTAATTGGCAGGAGAGTGAGCGTCAGCGGCGCTGGTTCAGTATTGACGACGCTTGCCAACGGATCGACAACCCCGGTCTGAGAGCACTTCTAGAAAATTTCTAGTATGGAAGATCTTTTCTACCTGTTGCTTCTGCTGTTTCTCTCCGGCTTCTTTTCCGGTTCGGAGACCGCGCTGGTGGCCCTCTCCATGGGGCGGGTAGAGGGGCTGCTGGAGGAGAATAAGCCTGGAGCCGCTGCGCTGTATCAGCTCAAGCAGGACTCATCCCGCATGTTGATCACCATTCTGATTGGCAATAATCTGGTCAATATCGGAGCTTCAGCGATGGCCACCGTGCTGGCCACAGAGCGCTTGGGGGAGATTGGGCCGGGTGTTGCGGTGGGTGCGTTGACAATTATTATTCTGATCTTTGGTGAGATCACCCCCAAAACCATGGCCACCCGCTATGCAGAACGCATCTCACTCTCTGTGGCACCCGTCTTGGTGTTGTTGATGTGGTTACTGATGCCCTTGGTATGGCTCTTTTCCCGCTTTACCGACTGGGTACACCGTTTGAGTGGGGACCAAGGGGACCCGCTGGTCACCCGTTCTGAGTTGATCAATATGGTGGGTCATGGGGAAGAGGAGGGGACCATTGAGCATGAAGAGCGGCAGATGATTGAGCGTGTTTTTGCCTTCAATGATCTTCAGGCTCAGGATATTATGACCATTCGTCATGAGGTTTTCTCACTACAGGGGTGCCGTACGGTGGATGAGGCGCTGCCTGAGGTTCTACAGCAGTCCTACACACGGATACCACTCTATGAGCAGAATAGTGATGAAATCTATGGGGTACTCTACCTGCGTGAACTACTGGTTGCACTGACAGAGAGTAAAGGGGATGCCTCTCTCCACTCCATCTCTAGTGAGCCGCTGTTTGCTCCGCTGAATCAGCCACTGGATGACCTGTTTTCTGAGATGACCGCGAACAATCGCCAGATTGCGATGGTGGTGGACGATGATGGACTGCTGGTCGGGGTGGTCACGATGGAAGACCTGCTAGAGGAGTTGGTCGGGGAGATCTACGATGAGGTCGATGAGATCCCTCTGGAGGTCGAGCTGATCAGCACGGATGGAGAGCCACCCGTGTACCGTATGGATGGTCGAACCGAGTTACGCTATATTGAAAAGGCGCTTGGGGTTGAACTCTCCGGTAAACCGACAGATCGGGTCAGCTACTGGGTGCTGGGCCACATTGAGCGCATCCCCGTAAGTGGGGAGAAGCTACAGATGGAGGGGGTTGAGGTGGTGATCGAGCAGGCCACGGCACGTCGGATTGAGATGGTGCAGATCTCGAACATTGAAAAGCAGTAATCCATGAGTCACTCCTGTTTCCCGAGCCGGCTCTTAGGTTCGTTAGGAATGCATAGCCTGTTCCAACTGTTCAATCGACCAAGAGTTTAAGCTCTTGCCCGCCTCAGCTGCAGCCTGTGACATGAGTCTATGTAGCTCTGGATCTGTTCTCAGGTTAACTCTGCCAGAGAAACTTTTAGCAGGTTCAATCGATCTCTCTTTACAAAATTTCAGATACTCTTCAATAGACACTTTCATTGCGGCCCGTAGTTCTTTTACCGAAGATCCGTAAAAAGAGACGACATCACGCATATTAGAGACTCTTCCATGAAACATGTCGATCTCATCATCAAAGTCAACCGACCCCACATACTCTTTGTACTTGATTGTATTCATACAGAGACTCCACATTGCCGTAAAAAATCACGCAAATCTGCTACTGCTCCTTTATCCATGTCGGGAGATGGATGTGGCCGATGCTGCATGGTAGGGATTCCATTCAAGATAATACCTACTCTTGACCCCTCTCTTGTTTCATCAATCTCAGCACCTAATGCAAGTAATAATGATTGGGCATCGTTCCACTGCACATTGGCAGAAACGGGGCGCTTGAATATTAATTCCAAAATTTTTTGGTGCTTTCTTTTCATAATTGCACATCTATGGTGCCATATGTTAGTGTCATATTCAAATTGAATGATGGCCTGCTTAGAGGCTGACTATAGTGGGAGGCAGTGGATTGTTGAATCAGGCCGCTGCCTTGGCAATGCGCTTAGAGAAGTAGTAGATCCGTTTCAGCTTCTCAATCACCTCTACCTCGAGTGAATAGGTCTGGATGCGCTTCGATTCATCGGCGGTTAAGCGTTCCATCTGGTGCTGGTGGGCAGAGTTAACCAACAGGTTAAACTCAGTTTTCATATCAACCACTTGGTTGGCCTCTGCACTATGCTCTGTCTTGATAGCGGCAGTGACTGAGGTCAGTGATTGGGCAACCATGGTATGGATCCCTTGCAGAACGCTCACTGTCTGTGGGCTGATGTTGATCTCCTCCTCGATCCGTTGAAGCCCCAACTCCACCATGTCGGTTTCGATCAAATCACCAATATTCTCCAGTGCATTGGTGATCTCAAACAGGCTGGATAGCTCGGTGGCCTCTACCTCTGAGAGTTTGTTTCCGCTGATCTGCCCCATATAACGGATGATCTCTTGATGCAGTCGATCGACCTTCTGGTCCTCTCTGGCTAGACTCTGAAGATCGGAGGGGGAACCTTTAATGATTGCGGGCAGGATATTTTGGTGCATCTCCTCGACCACTCCGGACATCTGTACCAGCTCCATACGGGCGCGGTTGAGTGCCAATGAGGGGGTTGAGAGCAGCTCTTCATCGAGATGACGCAGGGTGATCAGCTGCTCCTCCTCCAGTGGACGGTCAGGCACCATCCACTCTACCAGTCGGGCAAACTGTCCGGTAAAGAGGATAAATATTAGGGTGTTGGAAATGTTGAAAATGGTGTGTGCATTGGCGATCTGACGTGGCGTCTCTGCACTGAGTCGATCAATGCCGCTCAGTTCAGGGTGGGCAGGAGAGAATGTGGTCACCACGTCAGCCAACTGGGTAATAAAGCCGAGCCACAACAGTACCCCCAACACATTAAACAGAACATGGACCGCTGCTGCGCGCAGTGCCTCTCGAGGCTTTCCAATGGAGGCGAGCATGGCGGTAACACAGGTGCCGACATTGGCACCAAAGGCCAGAGCAATCCCTGCAGGTAGGGTGATAAACCCCTGACTGGCCATTACGATAACAATACCGGTGGTGGCGGAGGAAGATTGCACCAGTGCGGTAAACCCAGCGGCGATGAGAATTGCCAGTAGTGGGTTACTCATCTCTACCATCAGATCAAGGAAGGGCTGATAGCTGCGTAGTGGGTGCATTGCATCGCTCATCACACTCATGCCGAAGAACACCAGACCCAGCCCCATGATCATCCCGCCATAGTGCTTGATTTTGTTCTGTTTGGAGAAGAAGAGCATGGAGAAGCCCATGGCAATCATCAATAGGGCATATTTGGTCACCTTAAAGGCGACAATCTGTGCAGTAATGGTGGTACCAATATTGGCCCCCATAATCACCCCGATCGATTGTGCCATCGACATCAATCCAGCGCTGATAAAGCCAACCACCAGTACGGTGGTGACGGAGGAGGATTGGATTACTGCAGTGACCAGTGCACCGGTGATGGCCCCAGTAAAGCGGTTGGTGGTCAGTTTGGCAAGAATGGTTTTCATCTTCTCCCCAGCCACAGCCTTGAGTGAATCGGCCATCTGCTCCATTCCAAACAGGAACAGAGCCAGTCCACCAAACAGCTTGATGCCCATCTGCCACCAGTCCATGGCACCCTCACTGCTACTGATGCTACCCCCACCAGCATAGGCGTTGAGTGTCAGTAGTGAGGCCGCGAACAGCATCAATAGTGCAAGCTGCGAAGTGTACCGGTTTGTGAGGTGTTGGGGTTTTGTCAGGTTGATCCAGTTCATACGCTTTTATTGATCTGTTGAGTGATTCGGTAAGGCGGGTGTGGGTTATTTAATAATGGTGATGGGGCCGGTAGAGAGCTGCACCACCTGTTCAGCCTTAGAGCCCAGCATCAGGTGGGCTAACTTGGTTTTCCCCTGGCTGCCCATCACCAACATATAGGGCTGCAGTTTCTTTTCAATCTCCAGAATACGGGTGACTGGCAGGCCGCTGACCAGTATCTGCTTGGCCTTTTTCAAGGGGGTGATGGAGGAGTTTTTGTGTATGGTATGTACGAGGAACTCATCGAACATCTCGCTGGCCCGCTCCTCCAACCGTTGGAGTTGCTTCTTTGCCTTTTTATTGGCGTAGTAACCAGGGGATTCCCCTGGATCATGTACTACATGCAGAATCTGAAGTGGGCGTTTTAAATCGGAGGCCAGTTGAGCAGCATAGAGCAGTGCCTTTCTGGAGTGGCTGGAGAAGTCAACGGCAACCAGTATTGTGGCTCTCTTTGTGGGGAGGTTCTTTTTACTCATAAGGGTGCGCTCGCTTAGTTTCTTTTGTTGTGTTTGTTGAGCAACTTCTTTCGAATCTTCTTAGGTTTATGGTCAGCTGCGGCCTTCAATCGTTTATCCGCAATCGATAGTAACATCTGCTGACTACTGATCACCTTGCTGTTCTCCGGGATGCGCTGTTGGTAGCTGCCATCAGCCTGCATTTGCCAGCCGCTACGTTGGTCATCCAACTGCACATTGATGATCATCCTTAGATCTTGGCGCAGTTCGATATCTTCAACCGGTGCAACCACCTCAACACGCCCCTCCAGATTACGCTTCATCAGATCTGCTGAACCGATGTAGTACTCCTCTTTGCCTCCGTTCTGGAAGTAGAAGATGCGGGCATGTTCGAGGAAGCTACCCACAATGCTGACCACCTGGATGTTTTCACTGACTCCGGGAATCCCTGGGCGCAGACGGCAGGTGTCACGAATCAGCAGATCAACGCGCACATGGGCTTGGCTGGCCAGATAGAGGGCATGGGTGATGTCTGCATCCTCCAGTGCATTGGCCTTGAACTGGATCAAACCCGGTTTTTTCACGCTGCTGAGGGCTATTTCGCGTTCAATCTTCTTCAATAACGAGGATTTCAGCGTGTAGGGGGCTGCGAGAATTTTGCGATAGGTGGGGGGAGGGGAGTAACCGGTCAAGTAGTTAAATAACTCCGTCAGGTCTTTTCCAATATCATTGTCATTGGTGAGCATCCCCAGATCGGTATAGAGGCGTGCGGTACCCGCATGATAATTTCCGGTTCCGATATGGGCATAGTGTCGCAGCCCATTGTAGTCTTGACGCAGTACCAGAATCACCTTGCTGTGGGTCTTTAGCCCCACCACACCATAGGTGACATGGATGCCTGCCTGCTCCAGTCGGCGCGCCCAACGGATATTGGCGGCCTCATCGAAGCGTGCTTTGAGTTCAACCAGCACCGCAACTTGCTTGCCATTACGGGCGGCACGTACCAGTGACTTGATGATAGAGCTATCTGCAGAGGTGCGATAGAGTGTCATCTTGATGGTCAATACCTTGGGGTCATTGCTGGCAGACTCCAGAAAATGCTCCACCGTGGTAGAGAATGATTCGTAGGGGTGTTGTAGCAGGATGGGGCCGTCATTCCTCAGTTGGTGGAAGATGAGCCGTGTGTCATAGGCCAGCTGGTGATGCTCATACGGGGAGTGGGGTGGATTTGAGAGTTCAGGGTGATTCAGCGTAGCCAGCTCGAACAGGTCTCGCATCGCCATCAAAGCAGCGCCACACTCAAATACATCGCAGTCTTCGTCCAGCCCCAGCTCAGCAGCCAGCATCCCTCGGTGCTCTGCGACCATCTCCTGTTGTACCTGTAGACGCACGATGGGAGAGAAGTGGCGATCTTGTAGCTCGGACTCAATCATCGATAACAGATCATCGGCCTCCTCCTCATCCTTCTCGGTGTTGGCGTTACGGGTCACCCGGAACAGTTCACAGGTGATGATCTCCATACCGGGGAAAAGCAGATCCAGGTTATTGCTGACAATGTCCTCAATGGGAACAAAAATCTCGCTCTTCTCGTTTTGGGCGGATGGGTCTGCCACTTCGACTGAATAAAAACGTTTCACCGAGGCCTTTCCAACGGGCAGTTTGATGCGCGCCATGCGGGTAGTCTGCTCGTTAGGGAAACGCAATACTACCAACAAGTTCAGGGTGAGGTTGGATATAAAGGGGAAGGGGTGTCCTGGGTCCATCGCCAACGGAGTCAGCAGTGGGAAGATGAAATCAATGAACTGTTGGCGCAGTGAATTTAGCTGTTTATTATTGAGATCACCATAGCGTGCCAGATAGATGTTGTTCTCTTTCAGCTGTTCAGTGAGGGTGAAATAGGATGCCTGCTGCTGCTCGGTCATCTCATGGATGGTGGTGTGGCACTCATCAATCTGTTGTCGTGGGGTGCGCCCATCAATGGTGAGTTGTTGAACGCCAGCCAGCTCTTGCTGCTTCAATCCACCAATCCGCTTCATGAAAAACTCATCTAGATTAGAGTCGGTGATGGCGAGAAACTTTACCCGTTCCAGTAGCGGTGTGCGTTCATCGGAGGCCTCATGTAGCACTCGCTTGTTGAAGTTGAGCCAAGTTAACTCACGGTTGAGGTAGTACTCGGATGACTTCAGGTTGATGCTTGAGGGCGGGGTACTGTTGTTATCTGTATTGTTATCCGTTTTCATCGGTACGCTGTTCTCACTGCTATGCTCTGGGGATGGGGAGGTATCCACTATAGTATCCTTGCTTTGGGTAATGGTATCAAGCACCTGTTGTGCCTGTTTTTCGTCCAAGTTGGTGTGTTGCATCAGCTGCTTCAGGGGGATCCCATGGAGGTCTTCGGGGGTGAAGAATCCCTGCTGTTGTAGCTCTCGAATGGTATTAACACCCAGCTGGGGCAGTCTAGCAAAGGCAGAGACTTTAATATTCATGCGGTATTCTCCCTGACGAAGGGTAGGCGCTTACCCAAGAATAGAGACCGTTTTTCTACAGTAGGTTCTATTCTCGGGCAGGTTCCTAGGTTTAAGTTCCAGCCATGATAGCGTTGGGTTGTGACAGTTTGATGACTGTTGAGCTTGTCCCAGGGGTATTTTTGGAGTTGTTCTTTAGAGGTATCCTTTGGAGGTCCCTTAAAGATACCGTTAAGATTTTTTGAGTCTCTTTAAAGCTTTTAGCCCTTTTTTGCGTTGCTCAAACAGAACGCAGAGCTCTTTCTTAAGCTGCTTGTGTCTCTTCTCATCCTTCTCTTGAGAGAGTTTTATTTTGGTTTGCTGGTGTTTTTTATTCAGCTTTTTCAGAATCTCTTTGAGAGAGTCGATTTTTTTACGCCTCTTCCCTTTGTCTGAATCGATATACTCTTGTGCCTTCTTTAGCAATTTTGGTAATTTCATGGTTACTTATTCACTCTGGTTGTTATTGAAAGCCAACGCCTCGGTTACATCATCATCGTCTAGCGCAATCAAACGCTCTGCATCTTTCATGCTTTGTGAGCCTGTTGCAAACAATACCTCTCCCATCTGCACTAAATTATTAGTGACATGATAGGCATAACTGGCATCGTTCATCAAGGATGTAGCCATCAGCGGGGTGATTTTATTCTCACGGATTAGTGTCTCCAGCATCCCATTGACTGTGGAGTCGTTCTCTTTCATCTCCAGTTTCATTGCGTCGAGGGAGAGAATGCTGGTTGGGTCGCCCCCCTCTTGCCGTACCTTTTCCAATCGACGCAGTACAGATCCCAGATAGGCTCGAATCTTGTTGTACTCTATGCGTATATCGGAGTTGTCGGAGATGATGTATTGGGACATGTTTTTCTGCATATGCTTAGTGTCCTTGATCGCCTCGACGATATCTCGTCCTGCAGCCCGCAATGCAAACATCTCCTCACCCTGTTCCTGATCCATACCGGCCTGGGTGCGACTGATAAAGCCCACGATATCACTGTAAAGCCCCTTTACGTTGCTCTCATAGGCTGCATCAATATTGATCTCCATGACACTGTTTGATGCAAGGGCCACCTCTTCTAACGGTTGATTGGCGAGGATGTCATGCTGATGCAGGCTGAGACCATGGGCAATGATGGAAAAAGCGTTGTCGTACAGATGTAAAGTCTCTTTACGTACTGCCTCAATCGCCGTATCCGGTAGCTCACTGGAAGAGTCACTCAGATAGATCGGGGTAGCCACCGATACTTTCTTGTCGGGCATGGTGCGCATTAAGAAATTGACCAAGGTTCCAATCAAAGGCAGCATCACCACAATACCAATCAAGTTAAATATACTGTGGAAGACAGCCAGTTTCAGTGTGTAGTTATCATCGGCAATCCCCACACCTTGGCTGACCCAATCGACCATGCCTGCAATCTGATAGATGAAGACGATCGCAATCAGCCCCGTCACCATATTGAATATCAAGTGGGCTCCTGCCAGCCGCCTACCCTGAATATTTGAACTCATTGCGCCTAGAATGGCGGTGATGGTGGTACCAATGTTGGCACCAATAGCCAGGGCTAAGGCGTTCTCATAGGTGATCTGCTGTGCTGCTAACGCAGTGATAATAATCACCAGCGTAGCATGGCTGGACTGCATCACCACCGTAGCAAAAATACCAATCAAGGCGAATAGAAAGATACCGGGATAACCGGCAACCGCAAATGCTGTCAGGTCAATAGTATCGCGGAAGGCCTCGAACCCCTCTTTCATATGGTGGATACCGAGGAAGAGAAAACCCAATCCCGCCAGAATATAACCGAATCCCTTCAGGTGTTTTGACTTTTGAAACACCAGCACAATACCAAATACCAACATCGGCATCGCATAGGCGGAGATCTTTACCTTCAGACCAAAACCGGCGATCAACCAGGCACCTGTGGTGGTACCCAGGTTCGCTCCAAAAATGATACCAATACCGGCAGCTAATCCGATCAGTCCGGCACCCAGAAAAGAGATGGTAATCACCGAGACCAGAGAGCTGGACTGCATGATGGTGGTGCTTAATACACCAAAACTGAGTGACTTCCAGGTGCTGTCGGTGGTTTTTCGAAGTAGCCTTTCTAATAGTCCACCGGTGAAGGTTTTGAAACCCTCTTCAAGAAATAGCATACCAAACAAAAAGATAGCGACACCAGCAGAGATCTCTTTAAAGTTTGGGCTAATCCAGAATCCGTAGGCGAGGATCATAAGAATGGTTGGCAGGATAATTTTACGAATCATTCAGGTTGTGGCTCCATAGCGTGATAAGAAAGCCTCATTCATGTATATGCACAATGAATAGGTCAAGCCTCCAATACTACTCCTGTTGAGCCAGTCAAATCCACTATACTTTTTCGAAATAGTAGTAATTTTCATAAATAGTTTTGCAATCAAAACGGCTCAACCGTTAGACTCTGTACGGTTTTAGCAAGACGCTTTGTTTATCAATAAAAGGTATAAGAGGTAGATCAAAATGGATCATCATAGGACGTGGTTGGCCGACTCAGTAAATCTTGAAGAGGAGGCAAGGGGGGATCTTTTGCAGCCATTTTGTTTGCAGTTGGAGCAGAAAGCACACCGTCGTTATCAGTTACTGGATACCTTTGATTGGAGCATCTGGCAGCAGGGAGAGATTCTGCTCTATAACCAGACGCAAGGGGAGGGGCGTAGTTATGAGTTATGGCAGCGTGGTGATTTCTTTTCTGGCACTCCCTCACAGGTGGTACCGCATAGCGGGCAGAAGCACCGCTTCTGGTGGGAGTTTACATCGCTTGCGGGAAGTGGTTTGCAAAAGCAGTTAAAGCGGAGCTGTAAACTGCGTGCGCTTCTTGAGCTTCACCCATTCGAGTTGGATCAACTCCGTTATGCGGTGAAAAATGAGGATCAAAAAAGTGTGGCTTGGCTTGAGCAAATCACCCTGCATGGAAAAAGTGAGAACCAAGGGGTTCGTAGGGTGTTGCGGTTGGTGCCTGTGCGTGGCTATGAGCGAGAGCTGAAAAAGTTACAGAAAAAGATTCAGCAGGCGGGTTTCCCACTCTATGACGGAGCCCTGCTGGAGGAGCATCTTATCGATAGTGAAAAATTTCCAGCACAGTACCAGTCGAAACCCTCTATCGTCATTACTGAAGAGGACCCTGTGCGAGAGGTTGTTCTGCGCTACATGCGTAGCCTGTTGAGTGTATCGAGAGAAAATGAGGCAGGCATCATTGATGATCTGGATATTGAGTTCCTGCATGACTATCGAGTCTCACTGCGTAGAATTCGCTCCATCATCAGCTTGGTGAGTAAAATTTTCTCCGTAGAGGAGACCCGCTGGCTGAAAAAAGAGTTTGCAGCGATTGGGAAAAAGACCAATCTTTTGCGTGATCTGGATGTCTACCTGCTAGAGCAGGAGAATTATCGAGCGCTGGTACCCCCAGTACTTTCTGGGGGGGTGGATGAACTGTTCGAATCACTTACGCTAGATCGTAAGCGTGAACTTTCTCGGGTGCGCCGCTGGTTACGCTCGGCGGGGTACCGTAAACGGCTGGAGTATATGCAGCAGCGCTTGACTGGTACAGCAGAGACACTTGGGACAGGGGTACGTAGTGAGCAGCCGGTACTGCAAGTCGCCTCTCTGGAGATCTCTAAAAAATTCCATAAGATTGGAAAGCTGGGCAACAAAATCGACTCTTCGACCTCGGATGAGGAGGTTCATGACCTGCGTCTGGAGTGTAAGAAACTCCGCTATCTGCTGGAGTTCTTTGGGGGGCTGTTTGCCAAAAAGAGTCTAAATAAGGCGGTCAGCGTGTTGAAAAAGCTGCAAGATAATCTGGGACGATTTAATGATCTCTCTGTACAGCAAGAGTCACTAGAGCGCTTTCTTCAAGACCATCAGCAACAGCAGAGTACACTGTCCGCTGCAGTGGGAGGGTTGATCAGTGCATTGAGTCGCGAGCAACGAGAGGAACGTATGCGAGTGACCGAGAACTTCGCCCTGTTTTATAGTCCCGAGAATCGACAGCTCTATGCGCAGATGGTAGACGCGGGATTGGTCAATAAAGAGGTTGGAAAGAGTGCGAGCAAAGGGGAGCAGGCATGAAAATAGTGGCCTGTTACAGCATTAAAGGGGGGGTCGGTAAAACTGCAACTGCAATTAACCTAGCCTATGCTGCGGCGCAAGATGGACTGCGTACCCTGATTTGTGATCTTGATCCACAAGGGGCCAGCTCCTACTATTTTCGGGTGCGGCCCTCAACCAAACTGAAAGCAGATACCTTCTTTACTCGCAGAGATCGGCTGGTGCGCAACATCAAGGGTTCAGACTACCCAAGACTGGATATCTTGCCTGCCAACCTCGCCTACCGTGACTTTGATCAGATGTTGGCGGGAATGAAAAAATCACGCCTTCGCCTTTCACAGCTGTTGCACTCATTGAGTGACGAGTATGATCTGGTGGTGCTGGACTGCCCGCCCAACATCACCATCCTCTCTGAAAATATCTTTCATGCCTCTGATCAGGTGGTGGTGCCTGTGATACCTACTACCTTGTCACAACGCACCTTCAGTCAGTTATTGGGGTTCTATAAAGAGTCAAATCTGAAGCGTAAGAGTCTATTACCCTTCTTCTCCATGGTCGAACAGCGTAAAAGAATGCATAACGAAGTGAGACAGGATATGCGCAAGGCGTACAAGCGCTTTCTTCAAAGTGAGGTGCCCTATTCCGTGGATGTGGAGAATATGGGAGTGACGCGTGAACCGCTACTGGTAACGCAGCCACGTTCACCCGCTGCGTTGGCCTTTACTCAGTTATGGCGGGAGTTGAAGCAGCGTAGCAATGGTGTGTCACAGGGTGAGCTAAAAGGGGCAAAAGATGGAGACTGAACTGAAGTTGGCGATATCTGCTGCAGATGTTGAGGCGATCGAGAAACTGCCTCTATTGCAAACCTATGGCAACGGAGAGGTTGAAGAGAGACGTCTGGTGAGCACCTACTACGATACGCCTGCATGGATACTGAAACAGGAGAAAACCTCTCTGCGTATTCGCGATAAAGGGGATGGCTGGGTTCGAACGGTGAAAACAGCAGGTAATAACGAAGGGGGGCTGCATCGAAGGGAGGAGTTTGAGGTTGCGTTATCGGAACCCGAGCTGGACCTTGAGGCACTGCAAAACTTGGGGCTGGATGTACTCAATCGGGCTATCGCCTCTCAACAGCTGCAACCGGTGTTTATCACCGATTTTGTGCGTAGACAGTGGTTGTTGCATGCGCCGAATGGAGGCCCTACTGTTGAATTCGCACTGGACCAAGGGGCTGTGCGCCGCTGTGACTCCGGTTGTAATGAGGCTGGTGAGTCATCCTCAGATTTCGAGTTAATTTCTGAGATAGAGCTAGAGTTAAGAGACAGTGCGGAAGATGCCGACCCTGAATTTCTCTTCCGTCTGGCTGATGAGATTAAGCAGGCTGGAATTCAGTCGCAACCTTCGACACTCAGCAAGGCAGCGCGAGGGTATGCCCTGCTACAAAAAGCTTAACGCGCTCCCTTTGCTGTTTTACTACTGCAGCATCCAGCGATCCTTGACCCGATAGTTGTGCATACAGCCCATTCCATCCAGTAGCATCATCAGTAGTGAGCTGGAGCTGATATTGCCCAGTCCACCCTGCATACAGCTGACTTCAGAGAAGGTGTGGCACCGATCTTTACGCCCACCGGGATAATAGAGCAGCGAGGGGACTGGATCACCACAGTGATGTCCGCTCTCTGAACTGGTTGAGTGGTCTGCGGTAACCATCACGGCAGAGGCGTGTTGGGTCAATGAGGGCAGTGCCCGATCCACCTGTTCGATGAAGTGTGCCTTGGCGACAGGGTCATAGTCGTGCGCACAGATGTCGGGTGCCTTGAAGTGCAGGATTACTAAAGGGTACTCAGAGAGTGCCTGCTGCGCTGCCTCTACTTTGCCCTGGATATTGGTATCCGGCATTGCAGTAAATGAGGGGTGGGTGAGACTGTCAAAATCGCACAGTGCAGCCAGACCAAGTACAGTCGCCTCCGCAGTGATCACCAGTGGATTGACCCCCAGCTCTTTGATCAGGTTGCGCTGCGCATGAAACTGTCCCGCGCCACGCAGGATTACTCCGTTAGCGGGGGGAAGGCCCTGCTGCTGGCGTTGCTGGTTAATGGGATGTGGCTCCAGTACCTCAAAAACAGCCTGACTCCAGCGGTTGATGATCGCTGCAGTGCGGATAGCTGCGGCCTCCGCAGTCAGTGGTTGGCACTGGGTAGGGGTGTAGAGGTCACTTCTGCCGGGGTCTGTATTGCTAATATCCGTGGAGAGATTGGCTCCCCGTAGGCGAAGTACGCCACGGTGTCCTGTGGCGGGGTGGAGGCTAAGTTTGATGCCATCAATGGGAGGGATCTGATTGATCGCCTCTGCCAGCGCCTCGCAGCCTTGATGGATGCGACCGGCACGTCTATTTTGCAGCTGATAGCTCTTCGAGAAGCTGGCAAAGTTGGCGCGCAGTACCAAGTCACCAGGCCGAATCTCCAGCCCTACACCTGCAGCCTCGACTGGACCTCGAGCCAACTGTTGTGATGCCTGTTTGGAGAGACCAAAGAGCACTGCTGTACCAGTGTGGGTGTCGACCGGAAAACCGGCGGGGAAGGGGGATGCCATGCCACACATGCCCAGCTCAGCCAAGCGGTCCATCTCAGGGGTCTGTGCATACTCAAGCGGGGTGGCTCCATCCAACTGCTGGCAGGGGCGATCTCCCAGACCATCGAAAATAAGCAGTAAGGCCCCCTGTTTTGGCGTACTGTTCATTCTGGGAATAGAGCCTCTTCAGTGGTGCCATACTGTGGGGATAGGGCCTCATTGATGGCCAACAAAACCTGTTCGATGGTCTCTTCCTGCCCATCGTTATGGATGATCGGGATATTCTGTTGATCGGCTTCGTCCAGCAGGAAGTTTTGTAGAGCCCAGATCGCATCGAAGCTCTTCAGATAGCGTTTGGCGCGTCGATGAACGGAGTCCGTTCCACGCCCGATGATGCGTTTACGCAGGTCTTTATGCTTGATTACCGCCAACATCAGTGGCACTACAATTCCATCACTGTCCTCGGTAATCTCTCTCATCCGTGCGGGGTGAATGTGAATCCCTTCCATCACCAATGAGACATTCTCTCGGCTTGCACGCTGGATGATTGCATTGCCTGATACGGAGACTTCCGTGGCCTGAATCAGATAGCCTGAGACCACCTCATCACTGCTCGGTTTGGTGATGGGTTGATCACTGGGGCGGGGTTGAACCCGCCAAGCATTGAAGGAGGAGGTGTGCAGTGTGGGGAGCAGGGGTTCAGGCACCATCACCCGCATCACCTCGCGCAGCATATCAGTGGATTGTGTGCGGACGATCCCAAAACGGTGTGCCACCTCGGTGGCAATGGTACTTTTACCCGTGCCAGTAGCCCCGCCAATCAGAATATGAATCGGCTTTTCGCTACGTGAAAAGTGGGTCCAAGTGAGGTAGCGCTGAACTGCTAATTCACCTAGTTCAGTGCGAAGCGCTGTGCAGGTGATGCGCCCCAGAGCATCAGAGTCAACCTCACTGATACTGCAACTATGGAGGTACTGAAACACCTGGCTGGTGATATCCGTAGCGGTTTGAGGCAAGAGCCCTGAAGCCAACATACTGCGTGTGTGCTGGTGAAGAGAGAAGGGGGTGCCTGGCTCCTCCCCCTTGTGGGTAATCAGTATCGACCTTGGCATCGGAGAGGGGTTGCTGTACTGCTCGATCACCTCACTAGAGAAGGCCTCATCAAAGAGTCGTTTAATGACCGCCTTGCGTAGCTCTGTGGTGGTGAGGCGCTCATGCTCCTCTAACTCCTCTTTAATGGAGGATGCTAAGCTATAGGCCGACTCAAAGGTAATGCCCGCATTGCACAACGAACGGGTCAGAATACCACGTAGAAAAGGGGTCGGAGCCCCTTCATTACCGGGGTCCAGTATGGTGAGTTTTGCCATCGCTTAATTACTCATCATTACTCATCGAGTGCACGTCCCAAGTGTTCACAAACGGTTTTTAGCACTTTAATACGGGAGTAGAGCTTATCGTTGCCCTCAACCAGTACCCAAGGGTTAGAGCGGGTGCTGGTATGTTCCACCATATCGTTAACCGCCAGCTCATACTCATCCCACTTCTCTCGGTTACGCCAATCCTCATCGGTCAGTTTCCACTTTTTGTGAGGGGTAACTTCACGGGCCTTGAAACGCTCCAGCTGCTCGTCTTTATCGATATGGACCCAGAACTTCACCAGTACGATGTTGTGCTCGACCAACTGGGATTCAAAGTCATTGATCTCAGCGTATGCGCGTCGCCACTCCTTCTCGCGGGCGAACTGCTCTACACGCTCCACCAATACCCGACCATACCAACTGCGATCGAAGATGGTAAAGCGCCCCGCACGTGAGAGGTGTCGCCAGAAGCGCCAGAGATAGTGGTGGACACGCTCCTCGTCGGTGGGTGCTGCGATGGGAATGACCTGCACGTTGCGGGCATCCAGTGCAGCAGTGATACGTCGAATTGCACCCCCTTTACCTGCGGCATCAGCTCCTTCAAAGACTAACAGTGTGGATATTCCTCTCTCTCGAGCCTTACGGTGGAGCTGATTGAGTATACCCTGATATTTGATCAGCTCTGATTTGTAGACTTTCTTACTTAACGCATTGTCCATGTTAAGTGAGCTGAGCAGAGTCACAGGGGTTGTATTGGCTTGAGTGGTGAGAGGGGGGGTAGCATCCTCGGCACGCATCTCTAACTCTGGCTTGTGTGCTTCAGCCTCTGTTTTCTGTTTCCAGTGGTTGAGCTGTTTTTCAATAGTATTGAGAATGATGCCGCCCACTGTGAGTCCACGATAGCAGGCATCGCCCCCTTCAATGATATTCCAAGGCGCACCGCCGGTACTGGTGCGCATGATCACCCGTTCTGCGGCCTCTAAAAAGTGGTCATATTTTTTCCAATGCTTCCAATCTTTTTTGGTGACACGCCAACTCAGGCGAGGATCTTTTTCTAGTGTGGTGAGACGCTTCTTCTGTGCATCTTTACTCAAGTGCATCCAAAATTTCAGAATAATAGCTCCGTCATCTACCAGAGCATTTTCAAATGCCAAAATCTGCTGTAGTCGGTCATCAAACTCTATATCAGAGAGCTGTTTATGGGCGCGCTCCAGTACCGGTTTGGAGTACCAAGAGCTGAGGAAGAGGCCAATCTTTCCATTTGCAGGCAGGTCTCTCCAGTAACGCCACATCTCAGGGCGCTCTTGCTCCTCTTGAGTGGGTAGGTCATAGGCACGGGTTGTGATCCATCGAGGGTCCATCCACTCATTGAGGAGGTTAACCGTCTCTCCTTTGCCAGCCCCATCCACTCCTGCAAAGATAATAATCACAGGGCTTTTGTTATATTTACGTAAGGCTTGCTGTGCCTCCAGTAGCTGCTGTCTTAGTAGTGGGGCCTCAGTCTTGTATTCACCTTTACTGATTTTGCGTCCCAGCTCTGCAGTTCTAAACATAAAGCGCTCCTTGATGTGATCTATAGTGACGGCAATATAACAGATACTAGAGGAGGGAAAATAGTATCCATTGTAAAAATATGGATACTGTTACAGTCTTGTAATAAACTGCTATAGGGTGCCTCTAAAAATAGTGGTTTTCTTGGGAGAGCAAGAAAGCACCGCACGGAAAACCGCAGTGTACACGCAAGTACATGAGGATTTGAGTACGGAGCTGACGCAGCTATCGCAAGAAAAATGCATTTTTAGAGGTGCCCTATAGAAGCCCCTAATAGGTGAAGGTGATCCCGATCTTTTTTAAATAACGTTGTTCGATTTTTAGATCATTGCGGGTGAGCGCATGTTGTTCCAGCCATTGGGGTGCAAATTGAAGGGTCACTACACCCTGTTGCAGTTCGATGTTGGGGACTGGCATGGTCTCTAGGCTACGTCCGCGATGCAATAGAGTGGCTACCCGCAACAGAACCGCAAGCTTTAGTAGCAGAGGTTTCAGTTGAAAAGAGTTGAACTCACTGCTCTTGATTTTCATGCGATGTGCGCCTACCAGTGTGCTGAGGGTACGCTGTTCCTGTCGTGAGAATCCGGGGATATCTGAATGCTGGATTAGATAGGCGCTGTGTTTATGGTATTTGCGGTGAGAAATGGCAAGGCCGATCTCATGTAGCTTGGCCCCCCAGCGTAGTGCATTCTCAAAGCGCTCCTCACTCTTATTGAAGTGGCTGGCGACCTGATTGAAGAGTGCGCTGGCCATCACATGCACACGCTCCGCATGGGCGTTATCCACATGGTAGCGTTGCATCAGGTTATCGATTGCCAGTTCGCGAATATCGTGGTTGGTGACACGTCCGATATAGTCATAGATGACCCCCTCACGTAGTGCGCCATCGGAGACCAACATCTCGTTGATCTTCAGGCTCTTGAAGGCGGCATAAAGGATCGCCAGCCCACCGGGGAAGACTGGGCGGCGCTCCTCTTTTAGACCTTCCAGTTCTATCGCGTTGATATGACCCGCATCGATTACCTGCTTACGCAGCTTTTTCAGTGCATCGAAGGTGATGGAGTTGAGTGACCAGCCCGCAGTATGGATGATACGAGCAATCGAACGGATAGTGCCAGAGGAGCCAATGGCGCGTTCCCACTGCCCTTGTCGATACTGTTTACGAATGCCACGCAGCTCGGTCATCGCATCCATCTCGGCTTGTGCCATCCGTGTATGGCTGATAATGCCATCCCCAAAATGGCGCAAGCTCATGCTGACACTGCCCATGGTAAGGCTGTCCATCTGTTGAGGCTCTTGCCCAATGCCTCGGATTAACTCGGTGCTGCGGCCACCAATATCCATTACCAGCAGAGGTTGATCTTGTGCCTCAATATCGTGTGTTACCCCTTGGTAGACCAGACGTGCCTCCTCAAAACCGGAGATGATCTCAATCTCGTGGTTGAGCGCTCTCTGTGCCTGCTTCATAAAAGGGACCGCATTGCGTGCAGTGCGCAGGGTTTTGGTACCAACACAGCGGATGGCGTGTGGAGGGATATCTTTCAGGCGCTGAGCAAAGCGCTCCAGCGTGGTTAGAGCACGCTCCATCGCCTCTGGAGTCAGGTTGTTCTTTTTATCGAGGCCGCCTCCCAAACGTACCATCTCTTTAACCCGGTCGATGACCTGTAGTTGACCATTCTGATGTTGGGCAACAATCATATGAAAGCTGTTAGAGCCGAGGTCAATCGCGGCGATAGTCTCTGGTGAGTTCATAATAGGGTTGTTCGCTGTTATTCAATTCATTTATAGTATGTGCTGATTCTAACTCTCACCAAGGCAATTTTCAGTACTCAAATTATGCATGATGAAGTAAAAAAATATTACGGTGAGATCCTAGTCACCAGTAACGATCTACAGACCGATGCCTGCTGTACCGATAGCAATATGCCCGAGTTTCTCAAAGGGCCACTTTCAGAGATTCATGATGAGGTGGCATCCAAATATTATGGATGCGGGCTGGTTGCCCCGCAGCAGCTAGAGGGGACCCGTATTCTTGATCTGGGCAGTGGCTCTGGGCGTGATGCCTATCTGTTGTCTCGGCTGGTGGGGGAGGAGGGGTTTGTGGTGGGGGTCGATATGACGGATGAGCAGCTTGCGGTTGCCAATCGTCATGTTGAGTGGCATACCGAAAAATATGGGTATGCCCAGCCCAACGTACAGTTCCACAAGGGGTATATCGAGAGGCTGGATGAATTAGAGCTGGAGGATGAGAGCTTCGATATCATCGTCTCCAACTGTGTGATTAACCTCTCACCAGACAAAGATGCGGTGCTGCGTGAGGCGTGGCGGGTACTGAAACCGGGTGGTGAACTCTACTTCTCCGATGTTTATTCAGAGCGAAGGGTGCCAGAATCCCTAGTGAAAGACCCGCTGCTCTATGGAGAGTGTTTAAGTGGAGCGCTCTACTGGAATGACTTTCTTACAGTGGCAAAACGTAACGGCTTTGCCGATCCACGTCTGGTTGAAGATCGGCCGTTGGCCATTGATAACCGAGAGATAGAGAAGAAGTTGGGACCACACCGCTTCTTCTCCGCTACCTATCGCCTGTTTAAGATCGCTGAGTTGGAGGAGAGCTGCGAGGATTTCGGCCAAGCAGTGATTTATAAGGGGACGGTAGAGCACCACCCTGAGCGCTTTGAGCTGGACAAGGGCCATCTCTTTGAGACCGGCAAGGTGGAGCCTGTTTGTGGTAACAGCTGGCGTATGTTGAATGAGTCCCGTTTTTCTACCCATTTTGAGTTTATCGGCAACTGGAATACCCATTACGGAATCTTTGATGGCTGTGGAACGGCCATGCCGTTTGATAGAGAAGAGGATTTGCCGCGTAGTGATGGCGGTAGTTGTTGTTAATTTACCTTAGAGGTTGGAGTTATGGCGGATATATCAATGTGCTATACGTACTGTCCAGACCGTATTCACTGTAAGCGCAGCCGCTCCAGTGGTACCAGTATCAGTGCGTATTGGCAGAGAGTAGTTGTTCCAAAGGTTACCGGCAAGGCACAGTGTGAATATTGGTTACCCGTTCGTCATGGTGCCAATAAACGGTTTTCGACGTAGATTGGTATGAGGGAGGGCGTTGATGGGGCGCGTAAATTATTTTATGTTAAATTGAGAGAGTGTACTGATTTCACATAGTGGGCAACGGCAACAGAGAGCGCCAGTAGAATATAGATAGGCCAGGTGAACCCTTGGGTAAGAAAGGTTCCGGAGATACAGAACCCGACCAGCCCAGCCAGATTGCCCTCACTGATGGCACGTAGCTCTGGAGGAGAGGGAGATGCAGCATGCTGAACCTTGTGAACGGTTGTTATACTGCTGCGCAGGGTTAGAGTAACCATGGTGACAAAGGCGATTAGGCCAACAAATCCGGTCTCTGCCAGCACCCCGAACCAGGTGCTGTGTACTGCATGGTTAAGCCCATCCCAGGAGGGGCTGTAGTAGAAGTAGTTGTAGTAGAAGTTGTTTAAACCAACACCGGTTAGAGGGTTATCGGTTGCCATCCCGATGGCGGCCTCCCAGGCGTGGAGCCGCCCCATTGCAGACTGGTCAATACCGCTCTCGGCTACTCCACCCGATTGTCGTCCACCGATACCAGCCAAAAGATAGAGTCCCAACATCCCCACCAGGCCGATCCCACCCAGTAGCAGTTTGGAGTGGATGCGATATATTCCGTAGATGCCACAGATGGCCGCAATCCCCAGTAGTCCGCCTCGGCTCTGGGTGGCGATGATGGCACTCACCAGTGTGATCGATGTGACCAACCCCAGTCCTCGTTCCCACCACTGTAATCCACGGGTCAGCCAGAGTGCCAGAGCAAAAGAGAGCGGGAAGAGCAGTACCAGGGCAAGGTCATTGGGGTCGCCCAGTACAGAACCGATGGAGCGACCGATGGTGACCCGTGTCCCCTCGACCAGACCAATTCCATTCATTTTGTTGTAGAGGGTGACCAGACCGACAGCCAGACCGGTTGTGGTGAGCAAGCGCAGAGTAAAACGAAAGTGGTCCAGTTCACGTAGCAGCCATGCCAGTGCCAGTGTCATGATACCGATCTTCACAAAGGTGGCACTCCAGTAGCTGATCGCTTCCGGGCGGTTTCCGGCAAACAACAGGCCGATGGTGACCAGCAGGAAAAAGATACCAAAGGCGCTCAACTCACGACTGTTGTAGGGGGTGATGTTGCGGGTGACCAGGGTATGCCAGCCGATGGTGGTGAGTGTCCCAAGCGCCAGTAACAGAGGGATACGAAAACTGTAGAGTTGGGGGAACACCTCATGCAGCCGGAAGAATGAGAAGGCGATAAAGAGCAACCCAACCCACACTGGGGAGTGGATCACTAGCAACAGACCCAGTAGTGCAATGCCTGCAACGAGGGCAATCAAGGGGTGTGGGAATAGCGACCAGAGTGCCGCAATCAGCAGGGTCAACAGGGTTGTGATCACGATGGGTGATATGGGGGGGCGCACGCCTATTATGCCTACTGGCATGGTTGTCCCCTCCTGTAGAGTGGTTCTCTTGAGGGAGTTGGAATCAGTGAGAGGGCGGCCGCATAGAGTAGCAGTGAACCAAGGGCCAGCAGAGAGAGCCCCAGTTGTGACCAGCCGCCACCATTCCATTGACTGATGGAGAGCCAGACCACCACCAGCATCAATAGGCCAGTGAGCTTGAGTAGCGGGTAGGGGAGGGGCAGGTAGTATTGGCTGACTCGATAGAGGAGCAGTAGCCGAACCCCCTGAGCCACGACCAGTGTAGCCACCATCCCCTCTGCACCATAATGGGCTGAGAGTGGAAACATCAGCAGGATGCCGATGCTGGCAGCCAGCAGGTTAATCAGTAGCTGGCTGTGGGTGCTCTCACCATTAAAGCAGCCGATGTTGACCAGCTCACCACACTCCTTAAAGGCCATCGCCAGCACCAGCCAGACTACGTAGTGGGCGGCACTGCTGTATGCGGCAGGCAGTATCTGCTGAATTAGCAGTGGAGCAATCAGACCAACCACAGCGGTGATGATCAGTGCTAGAGTCATGCCGAGTGTTGCATAGTGGCACACCTGTTGTGGACCATTAGACTGTTTCAGAACCTGAAAACGGCGGGGAGACCACCACATACCGAAGGGCTGTAGTAGCAATACGGCAGCGAGGGCAAACTTGGCAGCCACCCCATACTCGGCTACGGTGTGAAGGTTAGTCTGTTGAGCCAGTACCCAGCGGTCCATCCCGTTGAGAGCAAAGGCGACCACTCCACTGCCGACAATGGGCAGGCTGTAACGGAGTAACTGCCGGTAGCGGTTGTGATAGAAATGGATGCCACTCTCTCTCAACTGTAGTGTCCCCAGATAGAGTGCCTGTAGTAGTGCTGCGACCACCCCAGCAAATAGAATCTCCTCAACTCCTCCCCCTTGGGATAGCAGTACCACAACCAGCAGCGCCTGTAGCACGGTTCGCCCTACGGTTGCGCTAAAGAAGGCCCAGTGCCGCTCCTGCATTCGCAGCCACCCCAGAGGCACTGCAATCGCCCCCTCCAGAGCCAGAACAACCAACACCCAGCGCACCTCGATGGTGGCTGGGTTGCCGGGGAGTAGCTGGGCCAGTGAGGGAGCGATGAGCCACCCGGCAATCAGAGTGATGGTACCGATCAGCAGGGTGAGGCCAAAGATCTCTGCAGCATGTCTTCTCCTCTCCCTCTGGCTCTGGGCCGATCCGGCGTAGCGGTAGAGGGTATCCTCCAGACCCATCCCGATCAGTACACTGCCGATCATCCCCAGGCTGGCCAGTACCTCCAGCCGTCCAAAGGTGGTTGGGTCCAGATAGTGGGTGATAAAGGGGAGCATCAATAGGGAAATCCCCTTCATCAACGCAATGCTCAGTCCGTAGAGTAAGGTCTGTTGAAGGGCGAGTGGCAGGGTGCGTATTGGCTTGATCATTATGTATCCGGAGAGAGAATAGGTGCAGTTGTGGTCTGCTCCTCAATCGTAGATAACAGTGTTCTCACCATCGCCCCGTAGACTCGGTCTGCCCGATAACTGTGTGCGATACGTTGCCCCGCCTCTCCGATCTGCTTAATCTGTTCGGAGTCATTAAGCAGGAACTCAAGTTTTGTAGCCAGATCTTCGGCATCGTTGGGGCGGTATTTGATGCAGTGTACTTGATCAACCAGCATCCGGTCCCAGTAGGCCCCATCATGGGGGATGAGCAGACATTGCCCGGCTGCCAGTGCCTCTAGAATAGAGAGTCCGAAGGGCTCCTGTTGGCTGGTGGAGATAAAGATGTTCCCCTCTGCACGCAGCTGATCCAAGTTTTCTGGTGCCTCATGCCACGATACACCGGGAATGGTTTGTGGGGCCGGTATGGTGGCTTGAACGGTCTCTCTGGGGCGGATATAACAGAGTGTGGCGGGGGGGCGTTGGGTATCACTGAAGTAGTGGCGCAGGGTATCCAGCAGCAGATCTAGCCCCTTCCACTGCAGTAGAGAGGCGGCCCAGAAGAGACGGGGGGTGTGGTATTGACAGGGGGTTGGCCATGCGGAGCGGGGGAGACCATTGAGCATGATCTCAAATTGGCTGCTCTCCATTAGGGATTCACTTGGTTTCGGGTTGAGCTGTTGTGGATCGAGGAGAGCAGCTAGGGCCTGAAGCAGACTCTCTCGTGTACTCTCCAGATAGTAGACCTTGTCTGCCCGCAACAGGCAGCGCCCAATGGTGCGTGAGCGGGCAACCGGACCGTGGATCAGTTGAAATAGCCGATAGCCGAGTAGTGGTTGTGCCAGATAGAGGGCAAGGTCCACTCCTGGCCCTGAGGCCCCGATGGCAACCTTAAAGGGGCCATTGCGGATGCGTGCCCACAGCAGGCTGAGTAGTAGCAGGGTATGGCGCAAGAAATAGAGTACCCCCTGCTCTTGTCGGGCCAGAAAGCGGGGTTCCCAGAGTGTGCTGCAGTCGATACTGTCACCCTGCCAAGAGTTTGGATCAGAGGTTACAACGGTGACTTTGGCCCGCTTGTCGGGGATGGCATTTAAAATGTTGCGTGTGGCTACCTTGGAGCCGCCGGGGTAGGCGATGGTGTCGAGTACCAAAATAGAGGGGGGATGGTTCATCAGTTACTCCTCAAGTGCGGTTGAGAGAGTCGAGAGACTCTCCGGAACAGGTGGCGTAGTGCGGGAAGCAGAGCCGCCAGCGGGGACCAGTGGCTATGCCAGTGCAGTCGGTGTTTGGGGTTATCGAGCAGCTCTTGGTAAAGAGAGTGAAATGCCCGGACGTTATGCTGGATGGTAAAGTGGTCCAATATCCGTCTACGTCCTGTGCGCCCCATCTCTCTGCGTCGTGCGGGATCACTATAGAGTTTCACAATGGCATTACTGAGTGACTGGCGATCCTCTGTGGGTACCAGCAGGGCACAGCTGTTGTCGAGCACCTCGGGGATACCACCCACTCTGGGGGCGATGATCGGCAGTTCAGCCAGTGCAGCCTCGGCCAGTACCAGTCCGAATACCTCTTCACGGGCCGCTGAGATGAACAGATCGGCCCCGCCGCGTAGCAGGGCAGGGACATCATCACGCTCCCCCAGTAGAAATACTGAAGACTCCAGCTGCAACTGTTGAATGCGTTGTTGCAGTCGTTGTTGTTCTGGGCCGGATCCAACGATAGCGAGCTTGAGGGGGAGGCCGGTCTGCTTGAGACGGTGGACCACATCCAACAGCAGGTCCATCCCCTTACGCTCAATCAGGGAGCCAACAGAGATCAGTAGCAGTGAGTCTGCGTCAATTTGTAGCAGCTTGCGTAGGTCAATGGGTGTTGCTTGATCCATCTTGCTGCTGTCGATACCGTTGTGGATGACACGCAACCGATCACTGCTTAATCCATCCTTCTGAAGCTGTTTAATGGTGGGGCCACTGACTCCAGCAGCGATGGATACCTGGTGTAACCCTAGGGTAATGCGGTCTCGTAGCGGGTAGCGGGCGTGGAGATGGGCCAGCAGAGGCAATTTTCGTTTACGGGCCACCAGATTGAGCCACTGGTTGGGTGCGCCACTGTTGGCATGCAGTAGTTGAATGTTATAGCGGTCTACCAGATTGACCCCCTGTTGAACCAGTCGCAGCAGTGCCTGAATATTGTAACGGGGCTTCTCCCAGCCGAGCAGCAGAGGGAACTCACTACGTACTACGGTGACTCCCAACTGCTGCACCGCTGTCTCCAGTGCATGGCTATTGCACCAGACAATCGGGGTGTAGTGGTCACGGTCCAGATGAGTGATCAGGTCTAGTAGGCAGCGTTCACTGCCGCGAATCCACTCCTCTCCATAGTGGGTATAGAGGATGGGGATGGTTGTCTCTGGACTCTCTTGGTTTGGCATGGTCTCACTTCCTGTCTGAATCTGTAGTTAGCTTTAGCAAGGGGTGGGCCAGATATGATTTTTCTCTATAACTGATTGTTATATAATCTCCTGTTATGGTTTTGGTTGGTTTTTAACTGTGGCCTCTCTTACTCTGCATTGCAGATTGCAACGGCCTGTTGGTAGTGTGCAATCAGTTTAGGAATAGCCACCTGTGTCGAGAAGCGTTGCTCAATAGTGTTGCGAGCCTCTTCCTGTAGAGTGCTTTTCTGTTGGGCAGGTAGAGAGATCCACTGCTGCAGATGGGTGCGTATCTGCTTCAGATCCCCTGAGGGGGTGAGCCATCCATTTTGGTTATGGTTGATGAGCTGGTCGAGTGCTCCCACTGCAGATGCCAGTACCGGTATTCCTCGTGCCATCGCCTCCAGTGCTGCCATTGGTAACCCCTCATGGCGAGATGGCATCAGCAATAATCCAATCCGAGGCCAAACCCTCTCCATCCCGGTCTGCTGACCGTGAAAATGGATATTGTTGCTGGCATCTCTTTCCAGACTTGTACGGAGTGGCCCCTCGCCATAGATATGGAAGCGCTGTTTCGGGAAGAGGGCAGCCAGCTGTAGAAAACGGTCGGCCCCCTTTTCACGGCTGAGTCTTCCCACAAAGGCGATCTCCTCCCCTTGGCTAGAGGCAAGGGAGTGGGTCTCTACAAAATTGTCCATCACATCAGCGTGAGTGCTGAGTCGTGTGGCAATCTCTTGGCTTACGCAGAATCTCTGGTGGGCTAGAGGGGCTGAGTGGCGATCGATCCAGTCATAGAGGGCAAGCCGCCCCTTTGGTATCTCACCGGCATGGAAGGTGGAGAGCACGGGGAGGTGGAGCAGTCGTGCAGCAATGCGCCCCATGATCCCCGCCTTGTAGCCGTGGGTGTGGAGCAGTATAGAAGAGCTCTGGTGGAGATGTCGCCACAGAGCGGTGAAACTACCACCCAGCGTGCAGTATTGAATATCGGCCTGTTGTAGTAACCGTTGCAGTGGATGGGGACCATAATCGGTAAGAAAAACCACCCGTGGATGGTGGCCCATTTTCTGTAGCCCCTTGGCAAGCTGGAGTACATGGGTTTCGATGCCACCCAAGGTGCGGCTGTCGAGTAGTAGGTGGATGGTGTAGTGCGGTTCTCTATTCATGGTACAGATAGAGCAAATAGGGTGCCGTAGTGAAAAAGAGGAGGAATTCCCGCTTTAGCTGTGCAAAGCGCAACTGGCGTGGGGGATAGCATGCAAAATGCGAAGCAGAGTGCCTCAAATTGTAGTGATTGGCTCGGTTAAGTGCAGTAAAAACAAGGAAAATCAATGCTGGCATATCGTTTGCTCAAGCAAGGTTAACTACCATGCAACAGGAGAAGAACAATGCCCAGTTATTTGATTACCGGAGGTTGTGGTTTTATCGGTTCCCACCTTGCAGATCGCTTGCTAGCCCAAGGGCACCGAGTCCGTATACTTGATAACCTCTCAACCGGAAGCCTAGATAATGTGCCGTCTCAGTGTGAGGTGCAGATTGGAGATGTGACCCGGTCTGAGCAGGTGCAGAGTGCAATGGAGGGGATGGATGGCTGTTTTCATCTGGCCGCTATTGCATCCGTACAGCAGTCGATTGAGGAGTGGTCTGAAACCCACCGGGTCAATGTGACCGGCACCGTGAATGTGCTGGATGCGGCCCGTAAGGGTAAGCGTCCCGTAGTCTATGCCTCCTCGGCAGCGGTCTATGGAGACAATGCCGATATGCCGCTTAGAGAGAGTGCAGCGATTCGACCATTGACCGCCTATGGTGCAGACAAGGCCAGTTCAGAGATGCATGCTCGGGTCGCCTCACTGGTTCATGGGGTGCCGACTATCGGGATGCGTTTCTTCAATGTCTATGGTCCTCGTCAGAACCCCAGTTCTCCCTACTCTGGGGTGATCTCTATCTTTGTAGACCGGATGCTGCGAGGTAAGAAGAGACTGGATATCTTTGGTGATGGCTTGCAGACCCGTGATTTTGTCTATGTCAGTGATGTTGTGGATGCGCTCTGTATGGGTATGCAGCAGGTGAGCACTAATCCTGCTGTATTCAATGTCTGTACAGGGAAAGAGACCTCTATCCTGCAGTTAGCTCAGACCCTGACAATGATCACCCGTAGCCGGGTAGAGCTGGTGCATGAGCCTAAGCGTTATGGAGATATTCGGATCTCAATAGGGGACCCAAAGAGCTTGAAGCGGGCATTGGGGGTGCAGCCACAAACTGGATTGGCTCAGGGGTTGAGGGCGTTGATTGATGCTGTCTTTAATGAGATTGCGGTGGAGCAGGTTCCTCTGCTCAGCCAGTCCGGATCATAGATTGAAAATGATCCAATGAATAGATTTGATCAGTGGGTGTTGCAGCAGTTGAATGGGTTTGCAGGTCATTACCCTCAACTTGATTATGGTATCTATCTGTTGTCGATCAACAGCCTGATGAAGGGCGGTGTTTTAATGCTGATTCTCTGGTGGTTGTGGTTTCGTGAACGCCCTGATCAACAGCAACAGCGAGAGACCGTTGTACAGCTGATCATACTCAGTTTTGTGGTGATGGTGCTGGCAAGGGTGTCGGCTAAAGTGCTCCCTTTCCGGGTACGCCCCATGCATAACAGTGAGATTGATTTTATCCTCCCCTATGGAATGGAACCAAGAGCGCTGGAGGGGTGGAGTGCCTTCCCCAGTGACCATGCTGCACTATTCTATGCGCTATCGGCTGGGATTTTTCTGCTCTCCTATAGAGCTGGGCTGTTTGCACTGCTCTACAGTACGCTGATGATTATGCTTCCCCGACTCTATCTGGGGTTACACCACCCAACCGATATTGTGGGTGGCGCACTGCTTGGTATTATAGTTGTATGGGTTGGTTGCAGGTTGTTGAAAGGGTGGTCACTGCCTCGCTGGTTTGTGAGCCAAGGTGAGGTGCGCCCCCACTGGTTTTATCCGGGAGTGTTTTTGTTGACCTTTCAGATCGCAGATATGTTTAATGGTAGTCGTGCTCTGGTTGGGTACCTGTTCAGCTTTGGATGAATTTGCAGTCTCGGTATGATTTGGATGTTATGGCTGGAGAGAAGGATTATAGTGATTAGGTGTAGTTTTAAATGCTTACTTGTCGTGACAATGTACGTAAGCGCTGGCCGATCGCCGCCATCCCGTTCCTGTAATGATTCTTGCGCGTTTAGCGGTTGATACAGAGTACCAGAACGTCGGGCTGGGAAATGCACTACTCAAAGATGCTCTGCTTCGTACAGCTCAAGCTGCAGATCTGGCTGGAATTCGGGTATTGCTCATTCATGCGAAAGATGATGCCAAGCGTTGGTATCAGTCATGGGAATTCGAAGAGAGCATGACTGACCATCATCACCTCTTTCTGTTGACTAAAGATCTCAAAGCACTTTGTGGCTACTGAGTGGTTTCATTAATATAGAAGGGTGCTGGGTTACTATGCTGACTCGAGAGGTGGCAATGTGTATGGAGTTTTCGTCAGCGTGACATTTATTGACGTTATTCGACAAGCTGTATATAGTTCAAGAAATTATCAGGATCATCTGGAGAGGACGATGTCACACAGTCTTAATTTATCACTAACGAATGAGCTTCGCGCTTTCGTTGACCAGAATACCGGTGATGGCTCGCTCTATGCTACACCCAGTGAATTTTTAAGAAGTTTACTCAGAGAGAAAAAAGAGAGAATAGAAGCTCAAGAATTGAGAGCCAGTATTGTGAGCGGTTACCAAGATGCTATCGCTGGCCGTACTACCACATTCTCAGGTGATTTAAATACCGACCTAGATCAATTTCTCTCCAATCAGTCCAAATGACCGACTTGCAACTGACAGACAGGGCTATGTTTGACTTGGTTGAGATCAGGAATTACTCCATCAGTCAGTTTGGAATTGCAGTGGCTAACCGCTATATCGAGGATGTACAGAATAGTCTATTACTGATCAAGGAACACCCCGGCATCCTTCAAACTAAAAACGCTTTCTCAGAGGCTCTCTCTTTTTATACTGTACAGAAGCACCATCTGGTTTGTACTGTAATGAGGGATACCATTGTTGTTTTGACAGTGACCCATTGCCAAATAGACTTGATCTCCAAGATTACTGAGCTTGAACCTACATTATTAGAAGAAGCAAATATCCTCTATAAATCTCTGAAATGCCGATGACTGCTTTGTGTATGAAGCTTCCGTCACTCTATTGGATGGTTACTGGCGGCAGTGCGACCAGAGCTGCCTCAGAAGCCACACTAGAAGCAGGTTCTCTCACGGCTGTAGATGACTCAAAGCCGACATATCGAGTGCTGTTAAAATTAGGCAGAGGGGTTACGAATAATCACCAATTCTCACTTATGGAATGGGCGATAAAAGAGTGATTCGGTTACCATCGGTAGTGATTCTTTTAGTTTCATGCAATGCTTTTAGTGTCCTGTAAACCACCTCATGAGACAGACCTAATTCATTGGCCCAAGCCTTGCGAGACTGAGTCAGTATCAGTACACCATTAACGCCTTCGGCCTCTATATAGTGAAGTATTCGTTCAGAGGCACTGTTTAGACTAAGTCGTTCACATTGGGCACGGAGACGGCGTACCTCATTTGCCTGACTCTTGATCCAGGCACGGTTGAAAATAGGGTCATGATTGAGTGCGGTGTGAAATTCGGGCAGTGGAAAAAGGAGCAATTGGCTCTTCTCCATAGTAACCACATCACAGTGATAGGCATCTGCCTCCATGCTTGCCTCAGCAATAAAGCCAGAACGAGAACGCTGTAGGGTAATCTCCGACCCATCCAAAGAGTAACGTACTAGACGCAACTCACCCTCAAGTACACAGATAACAGTACTGGGGCGTTCACCTCGGCTATATAAGGTGGTTCCTGCTGTAGCGGTTTGTAACCTAGATGATTGACGGAGCAGTTCAGGGATTTCTGGCAAGGGTAATTGTCTTGTTATGGCCTTCCAATCTATTGTTGAATCAATCATAAAAATTGCCTTTGACATGTGAATGCCTCCAATTATCGATATATGATTCAAATCATACGTACTGTTTCTGTTTTTCGATAGCCTACAGAAAGCTGTAACTTCACCCTCTGTAGGAGACCATCATGAAAATATCAGTTGCCTTATTGTCGGCACTCATCCTGAGTAGTTCTGTATTTGCAAGTAGCGCCCCAGCCCAGATTGATGCCAGAGAGAACCTCGGTTTTACTGATGCGGAGAAAGTAGAGTTTCTCAGCGAAATGCGCCAGATGTTAGTTAGCATTCAAGGAGTGATCAGCGGTATTGCCGAAGAGAATCCAGAAAAAATCATTCAGGCAGCCAAATATTCTGGAAATAGAATGGCGCGTAATACACCTATGTCCATTAAAAGAAAGACATCCGCATCGTTTAAACAGATTGGTGGGCCAACACACATGATGTTTGAGGAGTTAGCAATCCGTGCGGAGACGGATGATATGCAGACTCTGACCGAGTTTACCGGTGAGCTGATGCAGCAATGTGTCGCCTGTCATGCGATCTACAAAGTGAATTAGAGAAATGAAAATGGGCAAAGCAATTTATATAGGTGTTACAGCTATTTTGTCCCTGATGTCTGGTTTTATAGCCAGTGCAGAACAGAGTGAAGTGGTTAGCTATGGCGCATACAAGGAGATGATTCAGCAAAGAAAAAGTGAAGGTGTCATTGAGTTGCAAACAGCTATACCGGTAACAGATAGCTATGCGGTTGGTGCCATTGAGCATGGGAGAGGTGAAATCACTGTATTGGATGGAAGGATCTATCTTGATTACGGCATTGATGGCATGGGTCAATCAGCTCATACAATTCCACAAAGTGAGCAGGCGGTGCTTCTGGCGGTTTCGCAGGTAGAGCAATGGCAAAGCGTCACCATTGAAGGTGCAATGAACCAAGAGGACCTATACATGGAGATCCTTGGATTAGCAATGGATGCTGATTTTGATGTCGACAAGCCCTTTCCTTTCTTGTTGGAGGGAAATTTTGACCAACTGCAGATTCATGTGATCAATGAGCGTAACCCCGCTTTTACAGGGCATGGCGGGAGAGAGAAGTTCTATCATCAGCATAGAGAATTACGTACAAACCAGCGGGCAACTGTGGTGGGTTTTTACTCCGCGCTGCAACAAGGGATCTACACCCATCCGGGAGAATCCTGGCACCTGCATGCGGTAATTGAGGGGGAGAAAATTGGTGCCCATGTTGATCGGATCGTTAGTGGTTCAAATATCCGGTTGAAGCTGCCGGTGCGGTAAAGGGCGGTAATGTGTATTAACCACCACCCCATACTATTGTGAGTGTGAGAGACTGCTCTATAGCCGTAAGCAGAAGACAGACCTTAGCTGTGAGGGCGGTGTTACGTCAGCTTACACTTGGCACTGGAATTCCTGAATTAGGATTTAGCAACCTGATCTTCGGCATTCCCAATAATTAGATGTACCTACCGCAGCAATCTCTTAATGGCTCTCCCAAGCCTGCTTCTTGCGATAAATGGTAGATGGGCTGACCTCCAGCAAGGCAGCGGCCTTGGGGATGTTGTCATTGCAGAGAGCGATAGCTTGTTCAATGGCTTCCCGCTCCACAACCGCGAGAGGCTGTACCGCGACCGCTTGAGGGGAGGCTTGATCTGCGGACGGTGCTGTTACAGGGATCATGCGGGTCAGCTCTTGTTCACTCAAGGAGGTATCCAGAGGTGGGGGGAGGTGGCTGATGGTTACTGTATCACCATTGTGCAGTACCATGATGTTGCGGATGACGTTCTGTAGCTGCCTAACATTTCCAGGCCAGCTGTAGCTGCGCAGAATTACTTCTACTTCAGGGGAGAAGCTGCGGAATGATTTATTCTCCTCTTCGGCATAGCAGCCGAGAAAGTGGCTGGCGATCTGCAAAATGTCATCTCCACGATCGTGCAGGGGGGGGAGGTGGAGTGGTACCACATGGAGACGGTAGAAGAGATCTTCGCGGAAGCGCCCTGCAGCCACCTCGTCGAGCGGGTTACGGTTGGTAGCACAGATGAAGCGTACATCGACCGTTTCCACCTTGCTGGAGCCGACTTTCTGGAAGGTTCCGGCCTGTACAAAGCGTAGCAGCTTGGTCTGTAGGTCAAGATCCATCTCGCCGATCTCATCCAGAAATAGGGTGCCACCATCGGCCAGGGTTGCGGCTCCTTTGCGTTCGGTGAGTGCGCCAGTGAAGGCCCCTTTGATTTGACCAAAGATCTCACTCTCCATCAGATCCTTTGGAATGGCACCGCAGTTGAGTGGGATAAAGGGCTGTTTGGCACGAGGCCCCTGCTTATGGATCGCCTCGGCACACACCTCTTTACCGGTACCACTCTCTCCGGTGATAAAGATAGTGGCACTGCTGGGGGCGGCGGCATCAATAATGCGGTAGACGGCCTGCATTGGCAGACTGCCACCGATAAAGCCATGGTAATGGTGCCGATCAAAGGTATTCTGCAGCTCATCAACCCAATGTTTGAGTTGGCTCTGCTCTAGGGCATTGCGCACTGTGGTACGGAAACGGCTGCCGTCAAATGGCTTCTGGAGAAAGTCGATTGCACCGTCGCGCATCACATCAACAGCGATATCAACCGAGCTGTGTGCGGTAATGACAACCACCTCTGTGGGGAGCTGTTGATGCTGAATCCACTGTAAAATCTCCTGCCCATCCATATCCGGTAGCTTTAGATCAAGAATGATCAGCAGTGGAGAATGGGTCTGGATTAGCTCTTTTGCCTCTGCTCCTGTGGAGGTATGGAGGAGCTGGATGGGCTCCTCTCTCAGGTACTCCTTGTATATCTCAGCCAGTGATTCGGTATCTTCAACCAGCAGGACCTGTGGGTTCTCCATTGCCTTCCTCTTTTTCGATCGGTTCTAGCAGTAGTAACAGGGTGTCATCATTGGGTGGTGTTCCCGCTATCTGGTCAAAAATAGTCATCACCTGTTCAATGGCCTGCTCAATAGGGAGCCGGAGTGTATCATGCAGTGAGAATCGAATCTGCTCTTCCAGATGTTTGCGCTGTGCCTCACTGGGGGCCGACTCAAACAGGCCGTCGGTAAAGAGGGCTATGCGTTCACCGGGGTGTAGCGTCAAAGTGGTTGAGGCGTACTCTACATTGGCAATCAGACCTGGTAGTACACCGCCTACATGCACGGTTTGAATACCGTGTTTTGATATTTTCAAGGGTGTGGGATGTCCTGCGCAGGCAATCGATATCTGTCCCTGTTCAGACAGCGTTACAGCGACAGAGGTGAGGGTGATCTGTGACAGAAGCTCATCCTCCAGTGCAGCCTCGGAGAGGGCATCCAGTAGTGGCCCCGGGTGGTGCTTGAGTGCGATGGTCTGCATCAACCCCCGTAGCAGCCCTCCATAGGCGTAGGCGAAAAATTTTGCCGTATCATCATGCCCCATAATGTCGGTTAGGGTGATCAGAGTTTGTGAGGGGCTGCTTTGGTAGAGCAGTAGGTCGCCACCACCAATCCCAGTATTACGGCTGGCTGTAGCCAACTTCCAGCCATGCAGTTGTGGAGGTAGTTTTGGGTGAAGTGTAGCAGTGATGCGCTGATTGATGCGGTCTGATAGTTGACGTACGATCTGTCGGTTGCGCCCCAGAACCCGCTGTATGGTGTGTGTAAGCTGCTCTTTGGTAACCGGCTTATGGATGAAATCATCAATCCCCAGGCTGCTGGCCTGATTCTCAACTTTCTCCTCTTCAGAGGAGGTCAGAAATACAAAGGGCATTAGAGAGACGTCGGGATCTTCCAGTAGCTGTTTGCGCAGCTCCAACCCCCCCATCTGTGGCATACTGATATCAGAGAGAATCAGATCAATGGGGTAGAGGGGGAGCAGTGTGAGTGCCTCAATACCACTGTTGCAGCAGAGTACCTCAAACTGCCCCTCAAGATAGAGCTGATAGAGTTCGCATAGTGCCTTGTCATCCTCAACGATCAACACCGTGGGCAGCTGTTTTGAGACCTCTTCCTTCCAGTGCAGGTGGAGGCGGTTTAATCCGCTGGTGCTCTCTGTGGTGTAGTGGAAGGTTTCACAAAGTGTGTGTAGCAGTGAAATGCCACGCCCCGAGATGGCCTCCAGTGGATCAGGATTAGCAACGATGGGTGCAGTGGGAATGGTTGGATCCCATACCCCTTCATCGTCGACCAACTCCAGCCACCAGCCGGCATCATCTTTTCCAAAACGCAGTTGGATGGTGTTGCTGACAGGCTGGTTGTGTTTTACCAGGTTGGTGGCGGCCTCTGCAAAACAGAGCCGGATATTGTTAATTAATGCGGGCTGAAAGAGGGTGGCCTGAAGAGTCTGCTGCAACAGATGGCGTAGCTTTCGTACCCCCTCTAGTGAGGTTTCTTGTTCATGCTCCAGTAGTAGTCGTTCCATCGGTACGCTCCTTAAGATACTGTTTAACTTCTTCTATAGAGTGCTCTGCCAGTAGCACCAACCCTTCCATTGCCTGCTCTATGATCGTAATATTCCCCTCTTTTGCGGATAGCTCGATCTCCCGTGCAACCGCCTGTAGACGAACAATGCCGAAACTGCCAGAGCTGCTCTTGAGGGCATGAGCCTCATCTCCCAATGCTTGCCATGCTTGTTGCTGATACAGTTCAACCATTTTTGGAATACGCTCTTCTGTCTCAACAAAGTAGATACCCAAAATCCTTGGCAGAGCGTTCCATGAGGTGTCTGCAGCCAACCTCTCCATAACCTCAATCTCCAGCAGTTCACTGCTCTGCGCTGTACGCTCTGCTTCAGTGGTGCTCTCCTGCCACTGTTGTAGGCAGCTGTAGAACTGTTGGGTGTTGAGTGGTTTGCTCAGATAGTCGTTCATTCCTGCGGCGAGGCAGCGCTCCCGGTCATCTGCAAAGGCGTTGGCGGTCATTGCAATGATCGGGGTGCTCTGGTTGGGTGAGTGGCCTCTGCGCAGCTGTCGGGTCGCCTCCAACCCGTCCATTATCGGCATTGCTAGATCCATTAAAATTAGATTGTAGGACTGTTTTGATGCGGCCTTCAACGCCTCTTGACCATTGTTGGCACAGCTCACTGAGTAGTTCCGTTTCTTCAGTAGTGCCATGACCACAGCCTGATTAGCGGGACTATCTTCAACCAGCAGAATCTCTATCTGACCATTTTTTTCTGAGGTTATTGGCTGATGCGTAATGGTCTCTGAAACCGGGGGCAGATGTAGGTTGGGTTGGTCGATATTTCCGCTTAACAGGTTGTTAATACTCCCCAGAGAGAGTGGTTTGCGCAGGAGGCCATCGAGCTGCTCCCGTGGCAAGGTATCGCTGTGTTGTTGCTGAAGGGTGATGAGAGCAACACGCTGCCACTTTGAGGGCATGCTAACTGGGTCGTCAACTAGATTGTCGATTGTGTCGAGCAGTATCAGAGATTGCTCTGCTTTGGACAGTGGTGGTTCCTCTCTCAGAGAACAGCTGACTATAGGGGCCTGTAGCAGGGCAAACTGCTCCTCCAACCCTTTGCGGAGGAGGGGGTTATCTGAGATGAGACAGAGTTGTGGGAGCTGTTGGGCAGGAGGTAGGGGGCTTAGAGAACCCTCCCCCTGCAAGGGGAGTGAGATCCGGAACAGGCTGCCATCCCCCTCATGGCTCTGCAGGGTAATTTCACCACCCATTAGGTCTACCAGCCGTTGGACAATGGTTAATCCCAGTCCTGACCCCATATACTGGCGGTTATCTCCGCTATCTACCTGAATGAATTCGGAGAAGATCTGCTGCTGTTGTGACTCGGAGATACCGATCCCGCTATCTTCTACCTCAATCACTATCCTCTGTGGTGAATCGGGTAGTAGGCGCAGAATCACCCCCCCTTGGTCGGTAAATTTAATTGCATTGTTGAGCAGGTTAATCAATATTTGGCGGATACGTACCGCATCGCCCAGATAACGGCTATGAAGGTGGGGGGAGAGTACGGTGACCACCTCAATCCCCTTGTTGTGTCCTTGTGTGGCCAACAGTTCTACAACATCTTCAAGATGCTCAGCCAGGTTGAACCACTCCTCTTCAATCTTCATCTGTCCTGATTCGATCTTGCTGAAGTCGAGAATATCGTTGATCAGCATCATCAATGTATTGCCCCCCTCACTGGCAATGTGGGCCAGCTCCTGTTGCTCTGGGGTGAGCCCGGAGGATTTTAAAATTTCATTCATGGTGAGGATAGCGTTGAGTGGAGAGCGGATCTCATGACTCATGGTGGCAAGGAATCGGCTCTTTGACTCACTGGCGTGTTCTGCCTCAAGGCGGGCCATCTTGAGTGACTCCTCAATCTGTTTCTGCTCACTGATATCCATAAAGTGGGCAATATAGTGGGTGACTTCAGTCCCATTCCCTTTGACTGCGCTGATGCTGATGTATTCAGGAAAGATCTCTCCATTTTTTTTACGGTTGTAGATCTCACCGCTCCAGCTCCCCTGTTGGTGGATGGTACTCCACATCTCTCGGTAAAATTCGGCGGACTGTCTGCCGGAGGAGATCAGCCGTGGGGTCTCTCCAATCGCCTCTTCAGCACTGTATCCAGTGATTTCTGTGAAGGCTCGGTTGACTTTGAGAATACGATTGTCAGTATCCGTGATGATAATCGCCTCATTGCTGTCAAAGGTATGGGCGGCGAGCTCAAGCTCTGCATTTCTGATCCGCTGCTCTGTTAAATCGTGGATAAAGGCGGTGTACATCGGACTACTGTCGGTCTGGATCGGGGAGATAGAGAATTCAACGGTAAGTGGGGCTCTGTTGCGTGGTGTGGCCAGCAGCTCCCTGTGTTGCGCCTCTCCCATGTGGACTTGGATAAACTTTACAATATCGTGACACTCTTCATTGGCCTCACTGTCTCCCATAATCAGGTCTGATATTTTTAGAGATTGCTGTGCCTCTGACGGCCAGCCAAAGAGAGTTTCTGCGACATGGTTCCACTCCTCAACCGAGCCATCGGAATTGAAGGTGATGATCGCATCCTGTGATGCAGAGAGGATGGCGCGATTGATCTTCTCATTTTTACGGGCAATTGAGGTGAGTCGTTTCTGCTCCTTTAAACTCAGGCGGTTTTGCTGGTGAGATTCGGCAAGACGCTTTGACATCTGGTTAAAGGCGATAGTGACCTTTCTCAGATCATGATCACTATGGAGTTCAATCTGATGTCCAGCCCCTTTTTCTGTGATGGTCTCTACCGCCCTCTGCAGGTACTGAAGCTGTCGTGTGAGATAGCTGCCCAGTAGCAGTGCAAATAGGGCGGCTAGAGCAGTCTGTATCAGTGTCATGGTGATCCACCGATTCTGTACCTGATGGGCCATCTCACTCATGTAGTGGAAACTGATTCCCAGCTCCAGGCTCCCCAGATTAATGCCACTGACGATGATGGGAGAGTGAATCTCAATACTCTGATCTTTATCGCTATGCTGATTGGTTGAGAACTCCTCCTCGCTCTCTGCCAGAACCCCCTCCATGTCACTGATGCGAATATAGGCAATATCACTGTTCTGTATCAGCTGATTGACCATCTGTTGAAGCTTGTGGCTGTCACGCAGTTGCAGTGCCTCTTTGTCGATGGCATCGAGGATATGTTGATTAGTGACAGTAGCTTCATGTTCAAGGTGATCGCGATTGGAGTGAGATAGAAATTGGATGGTGGTGTAGTTAAAAACCACCATCAGCAGTACTTCAATCAGGATAATTCCCAAGACAATTTTTAGTCGAAAACTCATAGGATTTCTCTTTACTGTGTTGATGATTAAGTCTCTGTTTATCATGTGGCAAACACCATTACAAATTATCTACGGTTTATGTCGCCAGTGAGAGCAAGCGACTCTGTTTAATCCACTGCCCAAGCCGCTCTGCAGTACGGGGTAAAAGGGGCGTGATTCGTCTCACTTCACGTAACAGCTCACTGCGCAGAGAGGGGTTGTCTCGGTCATTCAGCAGCGTACCGCTCAGTGTTGCCCCCCCTGCTTTTAGCTGCTCGGTGGTATGCTCTATGGAGGCGGCTGTGGTGACTCCGCAGAGTATGGTTAACAGGGTGGATTCACAGGCCGCACAGATTCGCTCAGTGGGGATGTTGTTACTGTTGGCGGCGTTGAACGGGATGGTGTCAATGATGACCAGCTCATACTCCTCCAGCCACTGCTGGATTACCGTCTCCAGTACTCCCGGTTTGCGTAGCTTGAGAATTGTCTCCCGGCGTTTGGGTGCAACCACCCCCATCACGGTAGCATCGCCGTTACCAATGTTGATCAGCTGAGGTGGAGAGAGCAGCTCCGTGGTTGAGGTATCGTCATCAAATAGCGTTTGTAGTGTCGGGTTTTGCAGGTTCAGGTCGACCAGCAGTGTGCGGTGGCCTGCCAGCAGGTGGCGCTGGGTCAGTGCGAGGGCTAGGGTACTGACTCCTTCACCAGGGTTGGTTGAGGTGATTGCGATAGAGCGCTTGTTACCATTCAGGGTGTGGTAGAAGATACTCTCAATCTCCATATGTTGTGAAGGGATAATCTCTCTCTTTTTCATGGTATTACAGTGCCTCATAACCAGCCAAGTAGTGATCCCAGTGAGACAATATCGGTAATGTCCCCCAGTGCGTTTCTGAACTGCGCCAGTAGACTCTCTCCTCGGTCGGGCACATAGATGGTGTCACCTGCGCGCAGTACCGGAATACGGCTGATATCAGCATCACGGTTGAAGTCGGTTAGGTTAAAACTGCGTGACTGCCCCTTACAGCAGGAGTGGTTGACCACTACAATGTTCTCCAGATAAGCGTTCTCCTTGGGACCTCCCGCCTCGGCCAGCAGATCTAGTAACATCATTGAGTCATTAAAACGGTAGCGTCCTGGGGTGTGGACGGCCCCCATCACTCGCACCATCTTCTGTTGTTGCTGATCGAGCCAGATGCGCTCCTTTTCTGGAATGTAGATGGTGTCACCCATTTTTACTTCTGGTAGCAGGTGCTCATCTCCGGTCTCAAAATAGAGGGCAAGGTTGAGCTTGCTGACTTGGGCATGGATGCCGTTGCGGTGGCTGATACGGATATTATGCAGGTCGGCATCCTTGGTTGGACCATCGGCAGCGGAGAGGATGTCGAGAAAGTTGAGCCGGTCAGTGAACATGTAGCGACCGGGTGCACCGACCTGACCGAAGATGTAGATTGACTTTTCGGAAGATTGTCGTACCCACTGTGATTTGTTGTCACTGGGGTCTTGGGGGAGGTCGTGAACCCGAATAGTGGAACCAGCGCGGATTTTTGGCAGCTGCTGTTCATTTTGCCCCTGCTCAATAAAGGCATCGAGATTAAACAGGGTGGTCTGGTTGTTGCCGCTCTCATCTGGGGTCACAATCTCGATATTGGCGGTATCGGCACGTGCACGGGGGCCACCCACATGGGCCAGCAGGTCGAGCAGAGACATCTCGTCAGACCACTCGACCCGGTCGGGGCGTGCCACTTCGCCAATCACCCGAACTGCCCGGCTGGGGGCAATTTTGAGCCAGGATTTCTCGTTCATATTGGTCTTTTCGGGGACGAAGATGGCATCACCCGCCTTAATCTCAGGCAGGCCGCTGGGTACTGTCCCCTCGGTGTAGCCCGCCAGATCAAAGGGATGAATGGTGCCATCCCCCTTGATGATGCGGATCTGGCGTGACTCAGCAAAGCGGGTTGGGCCACCGGCGTTGGCGAGAATATCCATAAAGGTGGCCCCGCTCTTGTTTTCATAGGCCCCTGGATCGGCCACCTCTCCCATCACGTAGACAATATTGGCACCGGCCTTGATCTCCTCCTCCTGTTTGGGGACAAAGATGGTGGCCCCCTCAATTACTGTGGGTAGTAGGGCCATATCCCCAGAGTCGAGGTAGCGTTTGAGATTGAATAGGGCGGGGTTCCCCTCGCTGATGATGCGGATCTGTTCGACTCCAGCATAACGGGTTACGCCACCAGCACGCATCAGCAGATCAACCAGATCCATTTCTGGCTTATAGGAGAAGCTGCCGGGGCTGTTGACCTCACCAAACACCTTGACCCCCTTGCGGTTCTCACCGGCATCCCCAGATAGAGCCAGTTTGGAAGGGTCAAAATCGACCTCGACATTGCCGATCATTGGAGAGGCGGGGATAAACAGGGTATCCAGTGACTGGAGTTGCGGCAGCAGTGCTGGGTCTCCATGGTCAAGATACTGCTTGTAGTTGAATGGAGTGTTGCTGTTGCCACGACGCAGCTGCAGTTGGTTGAGTTGAGCACCGGCCCGTAGCCCGCCAGCCTGATGCAGTGCCATCTGGATGGTGCCGTTGGCGGGGAGGGTGACCTCACCGGGAGTCTCAACATAGCCGAGTACATTGATTAGCTGTTGACGCTTCTCTACATAGACCTTGAGATTGAGAAGGTCACGAAAAATCTGTTGCAGTGATTGGTGGATATTGGCCTCCATCGTGGCCTCATCCAGACCAACTACCTTCAGTGCGCCCACCTCTGGCAGGATAATCTCCCCCTGTCGATTAACCGCATAGCTTCTGTCTAGCGACTCCTCGCCAGGTAGAGAGACCCTGACCAGGTCCCCAACCTGTACCTGATAGGGTACTGCGAGCACAAAGAAGGGGAACAGCAACAGATAGAGAAAGGCGATGAGGTGAAAGATCTGATCTCGGTTCACTGTAATTTCCTCCATTCAGCCAGTGTTGGAGTCGGGGCCTCCAGCAGCTCGATGGTGACTCTGCGGTTGACCAGTTGCCCCTCTGCAGTGTGGTCATGGAATAGCGGGTCTGAGGCATCGACTGTATCGATCTGAATCCGTTTGGGCGATAGCCCCATCACCTGCAGATAACGCCCTACCTGTTCAGCGCGTTGCAAGGCGATGCTCTCTTCTTCTATTGTCTCACTGCTATCGGCATGACCAATAATGCGCAAACGGAAGCCGTGATTTTCTCGCAGCAGCGCAGCAGCCTCAGCCAGATGAGCGATATATTTGGGGTTAAGGGCGGGGGAGCCGCTGGCAAACTGATTATCACGATTGAGCAGGTCGGTGATCTGTCTCCCCAATGCTCCGGGGGGATCGCTACCCTCGTTCATGGGGACCACACAGAGGTCGTTGCCCTTGATGTAATCCAGTTGTCGTTCAAGGCGGTTGAGTAGCTGGCGCTGAATGAGCAGATCATTAGCGGCATCATAGTAGAGTCCCCCCGCCAGTTCACGCAGGATACGGTGCTGCCTTTTTTCTGCCTGCACCACGGTAGCGGGGAAGCAGAGTTCAGCACCATCGAGTACCAGCAGATTGAGTTGCTGATCGAGCAGTTCTAGGTCAAAGCGCATCCCGTGTTTAGGCTCCAGTGGTTGGTCCGCCTCTACTGGAATCAGGGTGCCAGGATCAAACTCTGCCATACCGCCGTACCCCTCAGGGGGCCAGTAGACACAGCCTGAGAGGGCTAAGTTGCAGCCGATGAGTAGTGGAAGAATCCGTGCTTTTTTCATGATGGGAATACCGTGTCCAGTTTTTCAGTACCCCTCATGGTGACTGGAATGGCGCTATCGATACGTAGTAGCTCAATCAGCTCTCGTGGTTGGCCATCTACCTCAACCAGCTTCAGGGTGCGATTCCCGGCCTTGACCCGCTTGTACATAAAGACAATGGCACCGATACCGGATGAGTCCAGAAAGGTCACCTCTCCTAGATCAAGGGTGACCTCCTGAATGGTTTTGTCTTCGGTAATGGTCTCCAGGTCAGGACGTATCTGATTGCTCCCCAGGGCATCAAGTTCGCCGGATAGTTTGATGACAAGGGTTTTATCACTCTCTTCAATACGTTCTAGCTTCATGGGTATCTCCTGTTTGTATACGGGTTCACAGGGGATATTGCATAAGGTGTGCCGTTGCTTGAAAGGTTTGTATAAACAGTTGGTTATCTGTTTTTTGTGTCTGTTGAAAGATCAGAATTTGATCCTGTTTCGCAAATTGCGATGGGTTTTGCGAAATGAGGTTGGAGTTATCCACTACAGAGCAAATGTGGTAATCAGTTTGCGCCACTGCTTACTTTGCCAGTGAGGTAGTTTTTCAATCGCCTCCCAGCGGGTTGGAATCTGCAGCTGTAGTTGATGGAGAAGCTGGCTGGCCGCTGGGTTGTCTATCGCCTTCTGCTCCAGCCAGAGTAGCCAGCGCAGATCGGTGATCGCTTCACTCAGATCAAATAGTTTTCGATCTACATCAGCCACTAGCGGGCAGGGGGTGGCATGGGGCAGTAGTAGCTGCATATCGGCCTCCCGCCCATCGGTGGGGTCAAATGGATCTGCTGTTGGCATTCGCCCGTGCCATTGCAGGTACCCCTCTCCTTGGTTACGCCATAGATAGAATCCGGCACCGATGCGAGTAGGGTTCAGGTTATAGAGCCACGGTGTAACCCCTCGATCTCTTACTGCATCGAGCTGGTGGCCATCGATACCAAAACCGCTGTTGAGTAGGGCGATATCGTAACTCTCGATCCCCTTCATATCTTGTGGGTGGTTGAGCTGCCCTGCCAACTGAGCATTGGGGGCATAGCTGCGGATGTAACGGGCAATTTTCTGTGGGGATGGTTGGTTGCTGCTGGCATTGGAGGGTTCATCAGCGATGGCCCACAGTGGTGTGGGGAGTTGGGCCTGCCGTAGCTGCTGTTCCATTTTGGCCAGTTCAATGGCCATCTGCTCTACCCCTTTGCGTGCCACCATCCGCTTTACCGGGGTATATGCAAGATAAGGGGGGGTAAATCCAAGGCCATCAAGCTGGTTCAACTGTTGGAGCAGTTGCCGCTGTGTTGATGCTGTCGCAGGGGTGGGAAGTGGGGGAGCGATCCCGCTGATACCCTGTTGCTGCAACAGCTTGAGGTCGCACTGCAGGCTCTGTTGCTGTTGTTGATGAAGCTCTTTGAACCACCCAAAGTGGACTGAGTGCTCCAGATAGACCCCAATGGGACGGTCGATCTTGGGGAGGGTTAGATCCGGCACGATGATGGTCATTGGGGCCTGCAGGGTGATCTGGTCTATCGTAATGGAAATTTTTCCCCGGTAGGTTCCAGGAGTCGCCTCTGCGGGGACCGCCACCTGAATATGGATCTGTCGAGGTAGCCCGGGGTTGTTGGGAGGGAGCGGTCCACCACGTAGGTGATGATCATTAAGTTGCAGCAGTGTAGAGGAGAGTTTCGCCCTTCGTAGTCGCCACATGCCCCAGCGCAGGGTGGTGTCGAGTGCAATCTGTCGGTAGCGGGGGGGAGTGAGGGTTATTTTGGGAGGGGCTGTAGACCGCCCCCCCTGTAGCTCAAATTCAAGATAGGCGGTGGTATCGGCAGCGGCGACTACAGAGAGTTGCTCTGGCTTCAGGGTGGGTTTGGGCGAGTGGTTATAGAGGGTGGATTGAATGGGCCAACTTCTATGCCACCACTGGCTACGCTGCTTCTCAATCGCTGTTTGCAGGGGTTGGTTGGTGTGCTGGCCTGCAGGTTCGGCAAGGATTGCAGCGAGATAGCCCGCCTCAGGTTGTGGGCCTCCCAGCTCCAGAAGCAGCCCCTCTTCGGAGAGGTGGACCTCAAACTTAACGCTGCCGCTCTTGCTTCCAAAATGGCTCCAGGCGTTATCATTCAGGGTAGCCTCCTGCTTTAGACCTGATAGATAGACCTGCTCAATCCATTGCTGAGGGGTATAGTGGTGTTGGTAGACCAATTGCTGGTTGGCGTGAATGGTGCGGCGTAGTGGATGAGGTAGATACTCCCACTCACCGGGGTCACTGATCCATAGGGTAAGGTGCCACTCTCCCGCTGCAAGGGGGAGCTGAAGAGACGCTATCCCTCGAATTCCGTCTGAGGTTAGAGGGTCACTGGCCTGCTGCCTTTTTCCCCGCTCAACACTCTGTAGCATGGACCCGGTGAACAGCCCGCTTTCTGGGGTCAGGCGTGTAAATCCGGGCCAGAGTCGACTCTCGCTGGCGCCAAGATCCCACCCTTTGACCCCCTCTGGTAGAGAGGGGGAGTGGTTGATTTTGAGTGGTGTGATCTCTAACAGCCCCCCTTTATCCCCTTGCCCTTGAAAGGCCACGATTTGCTGCAGGTCAGCTACGGTTAATAGCTTGCCAGATGGGGTGTATAGCCCCCCTAGACCCAAGTTGATCTGGAATGGACCGGAGGGGACTACACGCTCTAGGTTAACCCGTTCGGAATAGCCTGGGGCCTCGCGGTCATCCAGGCGGATCACCAGGGTTTGTGGCTGTTGGCTGTGGTTGATTCCATTCACCTCCAGCTGGTGATTAGGGGTGAGGTTATTGAGCGCCTCCCCCTCAATCTGTTGCCGATCTCCAGCAGTTGAGGTGTGTGGATAGGTGAGCACTGCTCCGGCTACAACTAGCGCTGCGCTGAGAAAGAGTATGCTGATCTGAAAAAAGGGCTGTCTGTTCATGAGTATTGCCTGATTATTGTCCCCGTCCCATCAACATCACCATCACGGTACGCAGGGTGATATCGAGGTCCATCTTTATCCATGAGAGAGGGTTATCCAGTGCCAATGCATAGCGGTGGTCAAAGCCGACCTTGGAGCGCACATCCTCAATAGAGGTGTCATACCCCTGGTTGACCTGCGCCAGACCGGTAATCCCCGGCATCACCCCATAGGTGCGGTCGGCAAAGAAGGGGATCTCGATCTCCAGCTTGTGGTAGAAGCCGGGGCGCTCTGGGCGTGGGCCAATCAGCGACATCTCACCGCGCAGGACATTGATGAATTGTGGCAACTCATCAAGCCGGGTCTTGCGTAGAAGGTGGCCGACCCGGGTGATGCGCGGGTCTGATTTTGTGGCCCATACCGCACCACTTTTCAGCTCTGCATCACTGCGCATGGTGCGGAACTTGATCATCCAGAAAAGCTCGACCCGGTTGGGCATTGATTTGCCGATGCGCAGTTGGCTAAAAAAAATCGGGCCGGGGGAGTCGAGCTTGATCGCCAGTGCAATCAGTGGATAGAGCGGCAGGGTCAATAGCAGGCCAAGGGTGGTGAGTAGCAGATCAAAACCCCGTTTGTAGTGGCTGGTGAGCGGATCAATGGCAAAGGTGTAGTTCATTGGGATCTCCTTTTGAGGTTGGTTTGGATGGCTCATGAGGTCACCTTCTGCCAGTGGTGGCGGTAGTCTCCATGCAGGTACTGCAGTGTGCCACGCAGGGCTGCTAGATGACCCGATACCAGATAGGCCAGTGCCTGTAGTAGTGGATGGTGAGAATGGTTTGGGGTGAGTAGCGTATAGCTGGCGAGCAGATAGAGGCTCAACTGTGCCGATGCCAGCAGGGTAAAGAGTATCGACTCCGGGGCCAGCAGTAGTGCCCCCAGCAGAGAGAGAATCATCAGTAGCGGCATAATGGCTCGCAGCCCCTTGCCAGAGGCAAAGGTGAAGGCGGTGGCGCCATAACGGGGCAGCAAGATCTCTCTCAAACGTAATAGCTGCTGAAAGTTACCGGCGGCAATGCGTCTCCTGCGCTGGTGATCTGCTGTCAGATTGGCTTGCTCCAGCTCCAGTGCGCGAATAGTGGGGTCGTAAGCGGCACGGTACCCCTGTTTTACTATCTGCATTGGCAGGATGAAATCATCATTGATGGTATCAGCTGGAAGGCGTTTGAACAGTGCTTTACGGATGATGTAGAAGGCCCCGTGTGCGCCCAGAGCAGAGCCAATCGATGATTCTCTCTGCTGAACCCGGTTTTGGTAGGCCCAGTAGTGCCGCTCTCCTTCAGATCCGGGGTTGAGCAGGTGGTAATGTCCATTCAGTACGCCTGTTTTTGGGTTTTTGAAGTGGTTGGCAGCGATCAGCAGTGCATCGATTGAGAGCAGTGCAGAGACATCACTCAGTGCCACCAACTCCCCCTTTGCAAGGTGGATCACCTCATTAAGCACAGCGACCTTGCCCCGGTTTTTGGGGAACAGGATGATCTCTAGCGGCAGAGTGCGGCAGAGTGGCTCCTGCAGCAGTTGACGAGCGATGGTTGCGGTGCCGTCTGTGCAGCCATCGCTGGCAAGGATCACCTGTAGACGCTCCATTGGGTAGTCGAGTACCGCCAGATTACGTATCTTTTCGCTAATCCATGCCGCCTCGTTATAGGCGGGGATGATGATGGTGATCATCGGTAGCTGCTGATCCCTTATGCTGCTCTGATAGCGGCGTGTGGTGGTGTGGGTGGTGATCGCCATCTTCAGTGGTTTTCTTCCAACCCAGTGGAGTAGCAGTGGGTATCCCAAATGGTGATAGAGCACCATAAGCGTGGTGCTGAGGGTAATAATAGTGATTAGAGTGTCCATGTTGGTCTCGCTGTCAGCTCAGTAGGATGGGGCGGTTAATGAGGCGTAGTTGTGGATCATGGTGCGTACATTGGCCTCTGATTCGACAAAGGTGCGTGGGTTATAGGGGTTGGGCTGCTCCAGCATCTCTTGCAGGGCAATGGCCAGCTGCTGTGGATCTCCCTTACCGACCAGCTTGCCAATGTCAGGGCTTAAGGTCTCCCTTGCGCCACCGACATCGGTGATTACGGCAGGTATGCCGCACGCCTGAGCCTCCAGTGGAGAGAGGGGGAAGCCCTCGTTGAGAGAGGGGAGACAGAAGAGATCGATCGCTTGGTAGAAGGTGGGCATCTCATCAATCTGACCGAGAAAGTGTACCCGCTCACTAATACCCAACACCTCAGCCTGCTGGCGCAGAGGAATCTCCCTGCTTCCGTTTCCAGCCAACACCAGATGGACATCTTCGGGTAGTCGTGCAACCGCCTCCAGCAGAATGTGATGCCCCTTCACCTTCTCCAGTCGGCCACTACAGCCGATCAGGGTGGTCTGTTCGGGTAGGTTGAGCTTATGGCGAGCGGTAATCGGGTTGCCCGGAGAGAAGCGGTAGGTATCAATGCCATTTTTAATCACTCGAACATCGGTACGTTGCAGATATTTCATCATTGATCCAGCTACATTTTCTGCATCGGCAACCAGTTTTGGACGGGCAAAAAAGAGTGCTACACGCTGTAGCTTGCGGCGGTGTTCATCCTGTAGATGCCAGGCGTCATGCTCGGTATGAATACGGTGTTTGACCCGTGCTAGACGAGCGGCGATAGCGCCATAGATGAGGGGGCCAATATGGTGAGTATGGACAATATCGGCATTCAGTCGTTGTAATAGCTTGGCAATTTTAAAAATCAGCGTGGGTTGAAATCCTTGCCTCTTGTTGAGAAACAGGAGGCGGCTCTGGAAGCGGCTTATGCGAGGCCAGTGTCGACAGGCCTCCTCCAGTGTCCCCTCAAGGCTGATCAGAATGGTACGGTCATTTGGGTTGCCGTAGTTGAGTAGATCAAGTGACAGGGTTTCGATCCCGCCTGGGCGGAGGTGCTGGATGATTTGAACAACAGTTTTCATGGTCTCTCTCCTGTTACAGGTGATTTAGAGGTGTTAGAGAATGGCTTCGGGGTGTGATGGGATCAGGGGAATTCGGCTCAATACGGGTACACCGCTCAGGGCCTCGGCCTGGTCACGGCGACGGATGGTGTTGTCGGCAAACTCCATGATGATGGCGAGAGCACTTCCCACAGCAATACCTCCAAACAGACCGGCAATCACAAATAGGATCAGCGGCAGATTGGCTGGGGTGGTGGGGGTGAAGGGGCGGTCGATAATCTTGATGCGCTTCTCCTGCTCGAAGGTGCCGAGTGATCCGGTGACTCGTGCCATCTCATAGCGGTGTAGCAGGTCTTCATAGAGTTCACGCTTTACCCTCAGGTCCCGCTCTAGGCGGCGCAAGGTCTGCTCATGGGCACCGAAGCGGGTGGTCTGTTGCTCCAGCTCAGTAATGATTTGGCGTAGGCTAGTACTCTCCTGCTCCAGCGCATCGACCCGGCTACGGGCCAGTTGCAGGTTGTTCAGTTGAGAGACCAGCAGTGGTTGTGCAAGCTTATTTGAACTGATTTGGATGCTGGCAATGTCCCAGAGTTGATCGCTGGCAAATCCACTCTCTTTCTGGGATAACAGGTGTTGATGGTGCTCCTCCAGTCGACGCAGTTTGCGCAGCGTTCCCTGCACCTTGCTGTGGTGGTCGGTGTAACGTGCCTTAAGCAGTGCCAGCTCACTGCGAATATGGATGATCTGCTCCTCAATTCGACCCACAACCGGATTGGTTTTTGAGAGCTGCTGATCAATGCCCCCGAGACTGCGGGTAGCTCCTGCCAGTTCGGTCTCTCGCTCCGCCAGCCGTTGCTTGAGTTGGTTGAGGCGACGGATGTTGTTGGCATGGTGTTCTGGCATCTCGCTGGCATTTTCATTTTTGAAGTCGGCAAGAGCGGTTTCTGCCTGGTCCAGATCATTGTTGCGCTGCTTCAGATGTTGCTTCAGAAAAGAGGCAGAGTCGGTCAGGGAGGAGCGCTCCGGGGCCAGTAGCTGCTCGACAAAATGTTTGCTGACCATCTCTAGGGTCTCTTTCATCCCTTCGGGTTTAGCGGCCCGATAGTCGATGCGGATCAGGTCCTTTCCGGTCATTCGCACGCTCAATGCAGTGGAGAGTATGTCGATAGTCTGGTCGCGCTCACGGTCACTGCTCTGTGGGGTAATCATGCCGCGCTCTTCGGCTACAGCGGTGAGGATGTGGCGGCTGTGGAGTAAGGTTTCCAGTGCCGCCATCCGCTCTTTGACCATGGCAGAGACCGCCAGATCCTCTAGGAAAGGGTTCATCTTTGCGGTCTCCTGCACCAACAGACTGGTGTGGGCGCTGTAGCGTTTGGGTGCGAGGGTGCCGATGATCAGCCCCAAAATGGGGAGTAACAGAATGGGGATGGTAATTACATAGCGTTGGCGCCATGCCCCATTCAGTATGTAGAAGATGCGGTAGGAGAGGTGGGTCATAGCGCCTCCAGATGCTGCTCAATCTGGTTGGCGCGGGCGCTCCAGGTCTCTCCACAGACTGAGGCCCGTCTCTCTTCACTGCAGGTGTCCTCTAGGCTCTGCTGTAGTGCGTTTGCCATCTCCTCGGGACTGTTGACCTGTTGCAGGTGGTCCAGATAGGGGGTGGATGCCGGAAATGGGGTGCTGACAACAGGGCGTCCTGCGGCCAGATATTCTCGTAATTTTAGTGGGTTACAGGCGCGGATCTGACGGTTATCGAGAAAGGGGAGTATCGATACATCCCAGTGTTGACTGTAGCGGGGGAGTTGGTGATGTGGGCGCTCGCCAAGCAGAGTCAGATTGCCAATCCCCTCTAGCCTGCTGAGATCACACTCCACCCGGCCAATCAGTACAAAGTTCCACTCAGGCAGCCGCTGCATGGTATTACACAGTAGCTCCTGATCCAGCCAGCTGGAGATGCTGCCATAGAAACCGGCGGTGGGGTGGCCGTTGTTGGGCAGGTCAGTAGCGGGTTGGGTTGGAGTGGTAAAGAGTGTGTAGTCCACCCCATGTGGCACCAGTTGGGTGGTGGAAGGGGGGAAGCGGTGAGTTAATCTCTCGCTGGCGACAAGAATTAGATCGGCTTCTCTGCTCAGTTTTGCTTCATGGGCAGCAATGGTGTTGTGATCTACCCCCGCCAGTCCACTGAAGTCATCCCCACAGTAGTAGAGCAGTGCACTCTCTCCCAGCTCGCCATGCAGATCTGCGGCGGTGGGGAGGGAGGTCCAGAGGATAGGGCGGTGCAGTTGAAGCCGATTCACTACAGGGAGAATCTGCCGTATCAACAGCTTTACCGCAATCCAGCGAGCAATCCGGCTGCGGGGGGCAGGGATGGTGCGAGGGTGGATCACCTCAAAGGGTTCTGATGGAGGAGAGGTGGTGGTTGCTGCAGGAGAGCGGGGAGTAAACAGCTTTTTCCATCCCCGTTTAAGGTCATGCAGGGTGAGGTGTGGCTGGCGCAGACCAATGGAGTTGACCCAGACCACCTTGCGCCCCTCTGAGAGGTGTCGTATCAGGTGTTGGGTGCTACTGGGTAGCCCGCCCCAATCTTCGCCAAAGACGATCAGATCACGTTTCATGGTGTTCACTACATGTTTGTTTAAGAGGGCGGATAACCCGTGCAGGGGCACCTGCAGCCAATACCCCAGCTGGCAGGTCGTGGGTGACAATGCTGCCGGCAGCGACTACCGTGCCACGTCCGATATGAACTCCAGCCATCACATAGACCCCAGTAGCGAGCCAGACATCCTTCTCTAGGATGATCGCTCCCACCTGTTCGTCCAGCTCGGGAAGTCCGGCAGCGCGTGCTCTGGCATCCAGTGGGTGGCCGGGATAGCCAGCCAGCAGCCCCCCTCCGGCGATACGGACGTTGTCATGCAGCTCAACCCGACTGCCCACCGCAATGGTGGTCATCCAGCTGATGTCGACATTAGAACCCACCTTCAGCAACGGCAGGGGGGAGGCCGTTGTGCGTCCGCTGAAGGTGGTTTGACCGGAGATGCGACAGTTGTCGCCGAGCTCTATCTGTAGAGGCCCACTGATGTAGGGGATGCCTCCATAGAGATAGAGGTTTCGCCCCGCCTCCTGCAGTCGCCCCTTGAATAGTGGTGTCCAGAGGAGTGTTCTGGTGATCGTGGAGAGCAGGGTCTGTAGCAGACGGTATCCGCTATAGAGGGGGGTAAATAGTAGTCTGGGAGCTGGGATCTCAGCACCTCGAATCTGTTTGATGGTGTGCAACAGGGTGCGTGCCAGCGGGTGAGGACTGCTCTTGATCCAGTGACGGGTCTGGTGGAGTGAAAGGGTGGTCATGGTGACTACTCCACAGTGACTGATTTGGCCAGGTTGCGTGGTTGATCAATATCGGTCCCTTTGTAGAGCGCAACGTAGTAGGCGAGCAGCTGTAGGGGAAGGGTATAGAGCAGGGGCTGTATCAATGCATCCATCTCAGGCATCACAATGGCGGTGTCGGTAAAATCAGCGGCCTGATCGATACCGGCCTGGTTTGATAGGAGAATGATGTTGCCTCCACGGGCATGGACTTCACGCAGGTTGGAGAGTGTCTTGGAGAAGAGCGGCCCGGGTGGAGCGATGATGATCACCGGCATACGCTCATCAATCAGTGCAATGGGGCCATGTTTTAACTCACCTGCGGGGTAGGCCTGTGCGTGGATATAGCTGATCTCTTTGAGCTTAAGTGCCCCCTCCAGCGCGAGAGGGTAGGCGATTCCGCGTCCCAGATAGGTTGCATGCTCGCTTCGGTAGAGCTGTTGCGCGGTGTTACGGATGGTATCGGTCTGATTAAGCAGATCATCCATCAGCCGTGGCACTGTATTTAATGTGTTGAGATGCTGTTGTAGCTGTAGCTGGGTGATCTGCCGATTGCTGCGGGCGGTAACTAGGGTCAGTAGCAGTAGTGTGGCGAGCTGGGCGGTGAAGGCCTTAGTGGAGGCGACTCCTATCTCCTGTCCGGCAAGCAGAGGTAACATCCGGTCAGATTCACTGGCCATGCTGCTGTTGGTGACATTGACCAGAGAGAGGGTCTGCTGCCCACCTTTGCTGGCATGGCGCAGTGCAGCGAGGGTATCGGCGGTCTCACCGGATTGGGAGATGAACAGAGCCATCTGTTGAGGGGGGTACGGGGTGTTGCGGTAGCGGTACTCAGAGGCAATATCTATATCAACCGGCAGACCGGCGATCTCCTCCATCCAGTATTTGGCGACTACTCCGGCATAGCTGGAGGTACCACAGGCGACAATTGAGAGGCGGCAGAGTGACTCCATCGGCAGAGACTTTAGATCGGGATGGAGTGTGCCATCCTCTTGCAGATAGTGGTCAAGTGTCTGCTGTATCACAGCGGGCTGTTGATAGATCTCCTTTAACATATAGTGGCGATACCCCTGCTTGCCCTGCTCCTCACTGATAGCGTAGCTGGGGGTCATCACCCGTTTACGGATATTGCCCTCAAAGTCGGTAATGATGAGGCGGTTATGGGTGATACGGGCGAGGTCTCCATCCTGCATGTGGCAGATAGCATCACTCTTGTCGATCAGTGCATTCTCATCTGAGGAGAGGTAGAACCCCGCATCACTGTGCCCAATCACCAGTGGACTCCCCTGACGGGCAGCAAACAGTTGGTCAGGGCAGTTGTCGAACAGGGCGACGATGGCAAAGCTCCCCTCCAGACGAGCCAGGGTGTTCTGTATCGCCTCGCACTGGGTCATCCCTTTGTGCAGATAACAGGTGATCAGCAGGGGGATGGTCTCACTGTCAGTTTCACTCTCAAAACCGAATCCGCACGCCTCCAGCTCCTTGCGTAGCTCGGCATAGTTTTCGATGATGCCGTTGTGGGCTACAGCCACCTCTAGGGTCATATGGGGGTGGGCATTTCTGCATTCAGGCTTGCCGTGTGTCGCCCAGCGAGTGTGGGCAATGCCTACCTTTCCCTCCAGCGGGGTCTGTTTCAGTAGCCCCGTGAGGTTGTCCAGTTTGCCCTTGGCTCGTCGCCGCTCCAGCCCCTGTTTACTGATCAGTGCTATTCCAGCTGAGTCATAGCCCCGATAAGAGAGGGCATTGAGTCCGTCAATCAGGTGAGTGGTGATGGAGTGGTTGGTAACACCAGCATAAATTCCACACATAGCGGTTGGCCTCTAGTTTGTGATAATGATGATTACCTCCATTGCATAAGCTAGGCCAAGTTTTATATTCTTTATTTAACAGTATGTTAGTTTTATTTTATCTATTTTGATATGGAATAATGAGCAATTAGCAAATATGAATTGCAATTTGCAAAACAGAGAGGCCGATGTGTACCAGCCACAACAGGTAAACAGGCGCTGGGTTTATGTGTCAATAAAAATTGATTATTTAATGCTATTAGAGATATGCTCTCCATTACTGAACCGTGTGTCTAGGAGAAGTGATGGTGCAATTTACCAAGCCGAGGTCTTTTGATCGAAATTTAGTGGTGATCGGTGCTGGTTCTGGAGGGTTAGTCTCTGCCTATCTGGCGGCAGCGATGGGGGCCAAAGTGACCTTGATTGAAAAGGGGGAGATGGGCGGTGACTGTCTAAATCGGGGCTGTGTCCCATCCAAGGCGTTGATCCGTTCGGGAAGACTGATCGCCGAGCTGCGCAAGGCAAAAGAGCTTGGCTTTATCGATGCCACGGCTCAAGTCGATTTTGCCGCAGTGATGGCGAGAGTGCAGCAGGTGGTTGAGACCATTGCACCCAATGACTCAATTGAGCGTTATACCCAGCTGGGGGTGGAGGTGTTACAAGGGGAGGGGGTGATCACCTCGCCGTGGTCAGTGCAGGTGGGAACGCAGCAACTGACCACCCGTAACATCATTGTAGCGACGGGTGCCCGCCCCCGTATTCCAGAGATTGAGGGAATTGAATCTATCGATTATCTCACCTCAGATAACCTCTGGAAACTGCGGGAACTGCCTAAACGACTGTTGGTGTTGGGTACAGGAACCATTGGGTGTGAACTGGCACAGGTCTTTGCCCAGCTCGGCTCTACAGTAACACTGGTGGGACGAGATACCCTGTTGCCACGAGAGGATTCGGAGGTGAGAGCACTCTTTATCCAGCAGTTCTCTGAGGTGGAGGGGATTGATCTCCAGTTGCACAAAGAGACGGTCGCCTTTATCAAACAGGAGGGGCAGCAGCTATTACGGCTGCGGGACCGTCAGGGGAGTGAGCAAGAGTTGAATGTGGCATTTGACCAAGTGCTGATTGCAACCGGACGTATTGCCAATACAGAGGGGATTGGTTTGGAACAGGTGGGGGTGAAGGTCAACGGTTATGGGGCGGTTGAAGCCAACGCCTACCTGCAGACCCACTGCCCCTCCATTCATGTTTGTGGTGATGTGTCTGGCTCTTATCAGTTTACCCATGCAGCCTCAAATCAGGCGTGGACGGCAACCATCAATAGCCTGTTTGGTTTTCTAAAACGCTTTAAGGTTAATGAGTCGGTGGTGCCATGGGCCACCTTTACCACACCGGAGATCGCACAGGTGGGGCTGAATGAACAGATGGCTCAACAGCAGCAACTCTCCTATGAAACGACCCAATTTCCATTTTCAGAGCTGGATCGGGCAACTGCTGCATCGGAGCGTTTAGGCTGGATTAAGGTGATAACCGTACCGGGTCGCGACAAAATTCTGGGAGTAACCATCGTCGGCGAACATGCAGGGGATCTTCTGCAGGAGTACGTGCTGGCGATGCGTCATGGCTTGGGGTTGAATAAAATCTTGGCAACCATCCACCCTTACCCCACCTTTGCAGAGATTAACCAGCGTGTAGCAGGGAAGTGGAAGCGAGAGCATGCCCCAAAAGGGTTACTGCAGTGGGCACAGCGGCTTCACCGTTGGCGAAGAGGGTGAGTGTGGATAGAGCCCCCTTTACCAAGGGAGTGCGGCGTAGAGAGCCTCACTCTCGATCAGCTCAATAAAGGTGTTGACCGCACGGGGGTCAAAATGGGTTCCTGAGTTGCTCTGTAGCTCACTCAAAGCGTCCCGTTTACCCCAGGCTGATTTGTATACGCGCTGATGCACCAGCGCATCAAAAACATCCACCACGGCGACGATACGTGCAGCTAAGTGAATCTCTTCTCCTTGAATCCCTCTAGGGTAACCGCTGCCATCCCAGCGCTCATGATGGCTAAGTGCAATCTCTTGTGCGAGTTCAAACCAGTCACTGTTATTGAGAATGTTGACCCCAAAAGTGGTGTGTTGTTTGATGATCTCAAACTCTTGTGGGGTTAGTGCTCCCGGTTTTAGCAGAATAGAGTCGGGCAGGGCGACCTTTCCAATATCGTGAAGAATACTGGCGACCCCATACTCCTCCGCTATCTCCTCAGGTAATCCCAGTTTCAAGGCGACTTGATAGGTCCCTTGCTGAATTCTGTTGATGTGGTCGCCGGTCTCTTTATCTCGAAACTCTGCGGCAATGGCTAACATGCGAACCGCCTGTCGATTGGCCGCATTGAGGTCTTGGTAGAGGTTGATATTCTGCAGTGCAGAGGTGCACTGATTGACCATGATCTGAACCAAATGGTGATCGGTTTCACTCAAGTTGCCTTGATGCTCTAGGCAGATATAACCAAAACGTTCATCACCGAGTTCCAGTGAAATGTATTCAATGTTGTCTGGTAGCCCTTCAGGGGAGGTTCCATTGAGCAGTGCTTCCGTACACTGCTGTAAAATCACGCTGTATTCCGGTGCTTGTTCGGAGAAGCGCCCCTGAGCAGATTGAATGATAACCTCATTATTGGTTGATGTGACAATAGCCCCATCTTTGACCGTAGCAATGTAGCTGTGTTTGCCCAGATTACAGAGGGCAATAACCTGTGTCAGTATCCCCTCGAAGAATGAGTGTAGCGAGCTGGGTCTGTAGAGGTCAGGGGATGCCTCCAGAATTTTCTCTAATCCAGATTTGTTGTCGTTAATGATGACCAGCTCATGGTAGCTTTTTAGGGCTGTACGTACGGTGGTGTAGAGCTTGGTGGTTGTCAGCTCTGTTTTATCTTTGTAGTCATCGATGTCATAGCGGTCTACCACTTCACGTTCTGGGGCGGCACCGGGTTGTCCTGTTCGAATGATGACTCGGGTATTGGAGTTGTTTAGTTCATTGCGGATGTGGTTTACCAGCTCCAGTCCGGCATTATCACTCTCCATCACTACATCAATGAGGGCGAGCGCAACCTCCTCTGTCTCTGTAGCGAGCAGTTCACGTGCTTCGGCTGCACTGCGTGCCTCCAAAAAATGTAGGCTGCGCCCTTCATAGCTAAAGTTCTTTAGTGCCAGTCGAGTGACTGAGAGTACATCGGGTTCGTCATCGACCAGAAGTACGACCCAAGGTGGTGGGGGTGGTAACTCTTGGTGTAGGGCACTCGCTCCAAGTTCAGGCTTGGATGGTCGGTTACGAATGATTTTCATCAGCTGTTTCCTTGAGTGGAAAGTGAATATTGAATGTCGTCCCTGTGCCACTATGACTTTCGCATCCAATCGTACCCTTAAGTTGGCTGACAACCAAGTTATAACAGATATAGAGTCCCAACCCAGATCCGCCAAACTGTCGGTTGGTGGTAAAGAAAGGTTCAAAAATATGGTTGAGCTGTTCGCTCTCCATTCCTGCTCCGTTATCGTGGTAAACCAAGGTGAACTGCTGATCCTCTTGGTAGGCATCAATGGTGATCTCTCCAGCCTTCTCACCATTATCAAAACCATGAATCAGACTGTTGACCATCAGATTGGTGATAAGCTGCTCCAGCTCTCCCGGATTACCATAAGTTGAGAAAGTATCGCTACAGTTAATGGTTATCTTGATTGAGGTTCGCTTGAATTTATTATGTAGGCTGCTGACAACATCATGAATGGCCTCGCGTACATTGAAGAGGTGGCGCTCTTCGTTGCTCTGATCAATGGCGGTTCGCTTAAAACTGGAGATCAGTTGTGATGCACGTTTGATGTTGGACTGAACCAATTGGGCAGATTCGCTCATCGGTCCAATGCATGCCTCTAGCTCCTCTTCGCTCACCTCATCACGGCTAACTAGCTTTTGCAGGCTCTGCGTGTTCTCCTCTAGGTAGGAAGCAGCACTGTTGGCAACCCCAATAGGGGTGTTGATCTCATGAGCAAAACCGGCAACGAGCCGCCCCAATGAGGCCATCTTCTCCGATTGGATCAGCTCATTGCGGGTCAAGGTCAGTTCCTTGATTTTTGCATCCAGCTCCATGGTGCGCTGTTTTACCCGATGATCCAGTGAATCGACCATCTCCTTCAGCTCATCCTGTTGGTTACTGATCTTATGGCTCATGGTATTAAAGATCTGGGCTGGCTTGCGGAACTCTCCTCCCAGACCATTCAGCTCATGTCGGTAGGCATCATCAATCACAGACTGCATCCCCTCGGTAATCTCTGTGAGGGGGTTAGAGAGATAACGTTTTACAAGAAAAATGGTGAATAAGAAAATGGCTAATAAGCCTGTGGTATGGAGTAGAAGGTTCTGTAAGAAGTGCTCCTGCGCCTGTTGGTGTACGGTTTTAGTGGGTAACTTAATGCTGAGAATGGCATGGAGATCGCCAGCTTTATAGTTAAAGGCGGTTTGATAGAGGTCTTGAATCGGTTGTGGGGCATCATTGCGTTTGCCATGACAGTTGAGGCAGTAGGTCTCAACCCAGATAGGACGGGCATAGAGATAGAACTGCTCTCCGTGTTGGTCCTCAAAGGGCCTAAATAGCACCTCTTCCTCTCTGTTCTTTTCGAAAAAGGTGATCGCCTCTTTTTCCGCGCTATCCGCTTTTTGTAATGGGTTACGTGGGGTGTTGGAGACATTGTTAAAACTGAGTCCTGTACTGCTCCACTCGGTGAACTGTTTAGAGATTCTATTCAAGGCGTGAGCGGGGAGAAAGCCGACGGTCTTCTCGGTGAGCTCGATACCACTGTCCATAAATTGGTGGTGGTAGATGCGGGTCATCGACATCAAAATCCCTCGGATCTCTTCAGCCTGTTGCCGGAGATTATCCAAACCGTTGTGGATGGTGTGTCGATAGGTGGTGTACTCCAGAGCCACAAAGGCGAGAATCAAGATTCCACCGATCGATGAGATAAGTCTTGTCTGAAAGGTCATGGTGTTGTGATTGTTCTGGGGAGCCTAAAAGGATCTGTTTTTTGAGTATAGCGTGCTCCGGTTTTGACTCAATGAAATATATTCAATTCAGGGCTCCTCTTAATTTTGTGAAGGGGTGAGGGCTGCTAGAATAGTGGCTGATTTTTGATCGCAATAGAGAATGCCTCCTCCCCATTATGCTTGATACTACACCCCATCTAAAGAAAATCGACTTCCCCCCCCTTCAGCGTAGTGTGTTGCATCAGCTACAGGTGAATTTGGGCTATCGCTGTAACTTGAGCTGTACGCACTGTCATGTGAATGCAGGGCCGAAGCGTACCGAGATGATGGATCAGCAGAATATTGAGTGGGTGATTCGGGTGTTGGAGCAGGGTGAGATTCAGCAGCTGGACCTGACTGGTGGGGCACCGGAGATGAATCCCCACTTCCGTTCACTGGTTGAGGCGGCTAGTGCGCTCGGTATACAGGTGATTGACCGTTGCAATCTGGCGATTCTGGAGGAGCCAGAGCAGCATGATCTAGCCCAATTTCTGGCTGATCATCGGGTAGAGGTGGTTGCCTCAATGCCCTGCTATCTACAGGAGAATGTAGATGCACAGCGTGGTAAGGGGACCTTCGATGCTAATATTCGAGGACTGCAACAACTGAACCAGTTGGGGTATGGCGATCCAGAGAGCGGGCGCATACTCAATCTGGTCTACAACCCGCAAGGGGCAACTCTACCTCCACCGCAAGCCTCACTGGAACTGGACTATAAGCGGGTGCTGGAAGAGCAGTATGGGGTCTGTTTTAACCGCTTGTTGACCATAGCTAATCTGCCCATTCACCGTTTCGGCAGCGTGCTGCTCTCAAAAGGGGAGTTTGAGGGGTATATGGAGTTGTTGCAGTCGTCTCATCAATCACAAAATTTAGAGACGGTGATGTGCCGTAATCTGGTCAGCGTGGATTGGCAGGGGACCCTCTATGACTGTGATTTTAACCAGATGTTGAAGATGCCGCTGCGCAGTGAGGCGAGTCATCCGCTCCACCTGCGAGACCTGTTGACCCACTCTCTGCAGCAGCGCCCGATTCAGGTTGCAGGCCACTGTTATGGATGTACCGCAGGGCAGGGTTCCAGCTGTGGCGGTGCACTGGGTTGATTTCGGTCATCATTCCGGCACTCAATGAGGCGGAGGGCATTATCCAGATGTTGCAGCCGCTGCAGCCCTTGCGAAAACAGGGGGGGGAGGTGATTCTTGTTGATGGGGGGAGCAGAGATCACACAGTAAGCTTGGCTACCCCCTATGTGGACCAAGTGATTGTCTCTGAGGCCGGGCGGGCCAAACAGATGAATCGAGGTGCAGCAGTGGCAACGGGGACGATACTCTGGTTTCTTCATGCCGATACCCAACTCCCCCCTGATGCAGCAGAGCAGATTGAACAGCAGTTACAGCAGGCAGAGTGGGGTCGTTTTAATCTGCGTTTGAGTGGGCAGACCCCACTACTGCGAGTGGTGGAGTGGATGATCAATCGACGCTCCTGTTGGAGTGGTGTTGCGACCGGGGATCAAGGGATCTTCCTCTCTCGTCCCCTGTTTGAGCAGCTAGGGGGGTATCCAGAGATTCCCTTGATGGAGGATATCGCACTGAGTAAACAGCTGCGCCAAATCTCCCCCCCATGCTGTATCCCCACGATATTGATAACCTCTAGCCGTCGTTGGGAGCAGAGAGGTGTGATACCAACCATTTTGCTGATGTGGTGGCTGCGTTTTGCCTACTGGGTTGGGGTCTCCCCACAACGTCTGGCAAGGTGGTATCGATGAGTACCGCACTGCTGGTTTTTTCCAAAGCGCCCGTTGCAGGTGCCGTCAAGACCCGTCTGATTCCGGCGTTGGGTGCGCAGGGTGCAGCCCGTCTACAGCAGCGCATGACCCGATGGATGGTAAAGGAGGCAGTCGCCTCTGGGGTGGGGGAGGTGACGCTCTGTTGTGCGCCAGACTGCACTCATCCCGATTTTCAGCAGTTGCAGCAGATGGGGGTGAGGCTACAGCAGCAGCACGTTGGAGATATCGGACAGCGTATGTCACTGGCCATAGATCAGGCACTACAGCAATATTCGAGTGTGATACTGATGGGGTGTGACTGCCCTCAACTGGATAGAGAGCGACTACAACAGGTTGATCAGGCACTACAGCAGGTTGAGGTGGTACTGCTTCCAGCGGAAGATGGTGGCTACGTATTGATCGCAATGCGCGGCTCCTTACCGCAGCTGTTTGAGGGGATCGACTGGAGTAGCGAGCGGGTGATGACGCAGACAGAAGCGGTGCTGAATCAGCACGGGGTGAGTTGGAAGGCTCTGCCAACCGTCACTGACATTGATCGCCCTGAAGATCTGATAAATGTTCCCAAAGCGTGGCTGGACGAATGAAGCGACAGCCCGATCAAGAGTACGGTTTGCGCAACTATCTACTGGTTACGCTGGGCTACTGGGGCTTTACCCTGACGGATGGCGCAATACGCATGCTGGTGGTGCTCTATTTTCACCAGCTCGGTTATAGCCCACTCTCCATCGCCATGCTCTTCCTCTTTTATGAGTTTTTCGGGGTGGTGACCAATCTGCTGGGAGGGTGGATCGGTGCGCGTATCGGCCTGAACCGCACCATGCAGATTGGTATGGGGATGCAGGTGGTGGCGCTTTCAATGTTGGCGGTTCCGGCGGCATGGCTCTCGGTCCCCTATGTGATGGGGGTACAGGCGCTTTCTGGGATTGCCAAAGACCTGAATAAGATGAGTGCCAAGGCGAGCGTTAAGCTGATGTTGCCTAAGGAGGGGGGGAACGCACGCCTATTCAAGTGGGTGTCGTTGCTGACCGGCTCCAAGAACACCCTGAAGGGGGCAGGCTTCTTTCTCGGAGCGTTACTGCTGTCGCTGGTTGGCTTTCAGGTGGCGCTGTTGCTGTTGGCGGGGCTACTATCACTGACCCTGTTGATGATTTGGCTGTTGCTGCCACGTGGGTTGGGACGATCACAGAGCAAGCCCAAATTTTCCCAGCTCTTCTCTCGTACTGAGGCGATCAACTGGCTATCGGCCGCTCGATTCTTCCTCTTTGGTTCACGCGATATCTGGTTTGTGGTGGCACTGCCGCTGTTTTTGGTGAGCAACCTGGGGTGGGAGCACCAACAAGTGGGGGGCTTTATCGCCCTCTGGGTGGTGGGCTATGGCGTGGTGCAGTCGATGGTTCCGTTGCTGCTGCGCCGTTTTAATGTACAACCGGGTGGGGAGACCACACAGCGTGTCGCGCTGCTGTTGGCGCTGGTTCCGCTGGCTATCGCCTGGGGGCTGAGTGCGGGATGGGATGCCAGTTTGGTGGTGATTGTAGGGTTGGCCGTTTTTGGGGGAATCTTTGCGCTCAATTCAGCGCTTCACTCTTACCTGATTCTCGCCTATTCCGACCGTGATCAGGTGGTGACCAATGTTGGTTTTTACTATATGGCCAATGCGGGTGGACGACTATTGGGTACGCTGCTCTCTGGTTGGATCTACCAACTGCAGGGGTTAGAGGGGTGTCTCTGGTGGTCTGCGGGGATGGTGCTGGTGGCGGCGCTATTCTCGTTAAGGTTGCCACGTTGATGGCCTCTGGGTATCCTCCTATATTATGAATAGACAAGATGACTGTTTTCTCTGCACCTTGCCGCCAGAGCGGATTATGGATGAGTGTGATCTCACCTATACCATCCGTGATGGTTTTGCGGTCTCTCCGGGCCATACCTTGATTCTGACCAAGCGCCATGCGCCTACCTTTTTTGATTTGACGCTGGAGGAGCAGGCTGCGATCTCTGCGGCGATTCAGAAGGCCAAGCAGGTGTTGGATGCTGAATTCAATCCAGATGGCTACAATATCGGTATCAATAACGGGGAGTTTGCCGGACAGTCGATCCCTCATCTGCATGTGCATCTGATTCCCCGCTACCAAGGGGATGTGGAAAATCCGAAAGGCGGGGTACGCTGGGTAGTACCACAGAATGCAGACTACTGGACAAAACGGGATTAAAAACGCTATCCTCAAGAAATAATAACCAGAAATAATAATCAGAAATAATAACAAGCGATCACTAAAGGAGTAGATGAAAAATGAAAAAAACCACCGGACTATTACTGGCTGCGATGACACTGGCTACACAGGGGGTGCAGGCAGAGAATACCGACTTGATCTGTAGTATGGATGAGATCAACACCAAGACCAATGAGGTGACCCAGACCACAGATGTGAAGGTCTCCGTGCCGGATCAGAGCTCTCGCAATGTACGTGCGCTGACCTATTACAACAGTGACCGTATTGTTGAGCAGTGGGAGATCACCCCAACACACTCCAACTACCGTTACCGCAAGATGGTGGGTGGGGATATCATTAAGACCGAAACCAGCTCGATTGAGGCGGCTACGGGTCGGGTATTGGGTAGCATGCACTATGATCCATCCCCTTACCTGCGGATTCGTGGACATAAAGAGAAGGAGAGCACCTTCTCTGGTCAGTGTTACTTAGCACCTGTTACAGCTGCCCCAGCAGCGGCACAGTAATGTAGATACTCTCCCCCTGTTGTAACGCCTTCCCTCTTGCCGGGGGAAGGTGGGGGTAGAGTTTTCATTACTCCTCCGAGGATATCAGCTCTCTCCCCTCTTGGTATAGCGTCTCTAAATCTTCTTTGCACTGCGTTTGCTCTTGGTAACATTCGGTTGCCGCCTCTACAGCATCGGCAGCGATCAAACCTACGCTGGCGATGGTCCCAATCAGTGGGATTTTTGAGGCCTTGGTTGCGAGTTTACGTACCCCTTTGGGGCGGTTGGACTCGATCTTCGCCAACTTCTGCTGGCTGCTCTTCAGTGACTTTTGGGTCTGTTTTAACGCTTGCTTACTCTTTTTCAGCGCCTGTTGGGTGCGCTTGTGACGCTGCTGCAGGGTGTTGTGTGCTCCTTTCAGCAGAGCCGCCTCCAGAAACAGGGTGTAGCTGAAGTAAGCCCCACTCAGCAGAGAGAGGGAGAGTAGCAGTAGAGAGAGCTTAACGATGCGACTCACAACTCTCTCTGTAGGGAGAGTGTGCTGTTGCTACAGTGAGGACGACTGCTGCTACTGGCCCACTCGATATGTTGCTCGATGGAGCTGCGGTGATTTTGGATGACGGTAGGGCCAAACTCTTTTCCTAGAGTGTCGAAGATCTGTTGCTGGATGGCCTCATACGACTCCAGATGACGGAACTCCATATAGAGGCTGCAGGTGCGATTCTGTAGCTTGATCCGTAATAGTGACTCAATCAACAGATCTGCGGGGGTGCCGTGCAGGTAGCTGCTGTGGTGAGTGTACTCCTCAGCGGGTTCACTGCGGGCAGAGAGCAGCAGCTCCAGCAGGTGTTGGTTCTCGGCCTTGTCACCTTGCTCATCATCCAGTAGCTTTTCGAGCGGTAGCCCCTGTTGTTTGGAGAGGGTATCGATACGCTTGACCTTACGTTTTTTGGATAACTTCGCCCGCTCCTGTTTCAGCGCAGAGCGTTCAATCTGCTCTGGGGTATTCAGCTCCAACTCTTGTTGGCGTTGCAGGTTCTCCAAGGCTGTGGCGATGCGCTCTTCGGTGCTGGGCAGTGGTTCTGAAACGCTCTGTTCAGGCTCATCCTCTTCGCTCTCTAGCTCAGGCTCCTCTGGTGGGATAAACTCCTCATGCCACTTTTCAAATAACGCCCCCTGCTCTGAAGAGAGGAACTCACTTCCCTCCAGTAACCGCTCAAAAATCTGTTGATAGAGGATGGTTCGCTCATCCTCATCAATAATCATCATGCTCTCCATCACCAGTGGGGTAATAGAAGAGAGTAGGCCATTGAGCCGTTCACTGCGGTCGGGGCTGATGCTACAGTAGAAAAGGTGGTCAAATAGCTGTTGAGGGGAGTCAAACCCAAATACAGAGCAGAGTGTATCAATCTCCTCCTTGAGGGCCATTGCCCCATCGAGCGATTCGCTGGAGAGTTGGAACAGCTCATCCTCCTCGGACTCTCCGATCAGAATAGAGAGGGGAATCCCTCCCTCATCCAGTCGGCTGTAGAGTTGACAGACGGCAAACAGTGCATCGGCCCTTTCACGGGTTGGAAGCCAGTTGTGATCTTCGTCTGGCTCCTCAATGGCCTCTGTATCCTCCTCCTCAAAGGCGGTCTTATCGCTGCTTTCACCCAGTAGATCCAGCTCAATGGTTGGGTAGGTAGGGAGTGACTGTTTTTGTACCGCCAGTAGATCGATCTGGATGGATGGATAGTCGGGAAAGGTAGGAGGGGGATCTACTAGCAGATCCAGTTTGGCTTGTGGATAGTGTGGCAGAGCGTTCTTGGGGGTGGCAAATAGGTCAATCTCAAGTTGAGGATAGTGTGGGAATGATGGCTCCTCCTCAGTTAGCCAATCTGCCGTATAGCGTGGATAGTTGGGTAGTGGTGGAGCCTCCTCCAAAAGTGGTTCCAAGAGTGGTTCCAAGAGCGGTTCTGGCTCCGACTCTGTAGTTGCAGTAATGGTGCTCTCTTCCCACTCTGCATCGGCAATCTCCTCCTCAAATCGATGGGTGGGTTCTGTAGGCAGTAGCTGAGCTGCCTTTTCCAGCTCATTGCGAATGGCGCTGGAGAGCCGCTCATCAAAGATCTGTTTCTCAATGCGCTGCTCCAGCTGTGGTTGTTGTCGTTTGCGGAAGAGCTGTGAGAAGGGGGGGAGGGTGGTTAGCGTGAGTCCAGCAATCGAGATCATCGACAGTACCATCTCTCCAGAGAGCAGTGGCAACAGTAACAGAACCCGATAGAGTGCAGCTGCAACGGGCTGCGATCTCTTTAGAAAGCGGAGCAGTCGTCTCAAAGTCGCAGACTATGAAAGCTGTGGAAGTTGAGGTTGAAGGCAGCACCCACCAGCATCAGCAGAATAGCCATAATTGCTGTGGCAATCACAGAGGCGAGCATGAATTTGAAGACCAGCCAAATCATGGAGAAAAGAGAGAGTTCAAGGTTGGTGACACGGACCTCAATGGGGTCGAGCTGCTCTAGCTCACCATTGTTCAGCTCTCCTCGGGCATTATGGTTAAAGTGGATTTTCATGGGTTTCCCTAGTGAGTTTCTCTGGTGGATCTCTCTGTTTGAATAATCAAATATATTCAATTATATCAGATTGATGGCTTATCAAATGGTGGTGATTTGGTATCCTTGTACGCTTTTCAATAGATAGCATACTGCGCCATGTCTGAACCCTCCACCGATTCTGCCTCCTATTTTTCTGAACGCTTTAGTGCGCTCTCTCGTGTCTACGGTGAGTCGGGGCTAAAGCGATTGTCACAGGCACATATCTGTGTGGTCGGCATCGGTGGCGTAGGCTCTTGGGTGGCAGAGAGTCTGGCTCGTTCTGCGGTAGGCAAGATTACCCTGATCGATAGTGACACCGTGGCCCGCAGTAATACCAATCGCCAGATTCTCGCGCTGGAGAGTACGCTGGAGCAGCCCAAAGTGGCGGTGATGTGTGAACGTATCCTACAGATCAATCCAGATTGTGTCTGTCAGCCGCTACAGCTGGATCTCAGTCATGAGAATATTCGTGAACTGCTAGAGCAGGGGTATGATTGCGTGGTGGACGCGATTGATGGTATCAATGCCAAAGCGCAGATGATCTACCATTGTCGTCGCAACAAGATCAAAATCGTCTCTACAGGGGGTGCTGGAGGGCTGCTTGATCCTACCCAAGTGACCATTCGTGATCTCTCAAAAACGCACAATGATCCACTGGCAGCCAAGGTGCGCTCTGAGTTACGGCGTAACTACAACTTCTCGCGTAATCCCAAGCGTAACTTTGGAGTGCCCTGTGTCTACTCCACAGAGCAACAGCGCTACCCCTCTGTGGAGGGGGAGGTCTCTTATTGTAAGCCCGGTGTAGCCGGTTTATCTCTCGACTGCGCCTTTGGATATGGTTCTAGTGTGATGGTCACGGCAGCCGTTGCACAGGCGGCAACTTACAAGGCCATTGAATTGGTGCTGAAGGGGGGTAAAAATTGATTCAACGCAAAATACGTAGTTTTGCGTATGGTCGCTCAAGGGGCACTCCACTATCATTGAAAGCGTAGAAAAGAGGTTAAAAACTCATTACCACTTTCAAAAATTCTGGAGATCGATATGTTCAATATTCAACACGACTTGGATGCAATGATAATTGCGCTGCTGGGTGTCGTCTCTCTCATCTGGTTAGGGCGTAACATCTTTATGGCATTCAAAGAGTTAATTAAAGATCAGTCTGAAAATTCCTATTCTGGACATCGTGCTGGATAAGTTCTGCCTGGTTCAAAAAAGCCCTCCTGTGATCACCATTGCAGGAGGGCTTTTCTATTCTGGAAGGGTGATTATCTCACTTTATCAGTAAGACCAAATTCTCTTTAATTTTGATTTTACATATTAGTAATCAATAATACGATAACGGTATAGGTGGTCATTTTTTGGATTGCATGCTGGATACAAGGAGAAATGTCATGAGAAAAGGAATCGCAGCCATCGTACTGGCGCTTGTAACCACTTCAGTGATGGGGTGGTATGGAGGTAACAATGATCGTTGGGATGGCTGGAGCAACTTTGATGGCTCTGGTTACCATGATGGACGAGGTCGAGGCTATGGACGTGGCAGAACCGATATGGATGGTTCATTCACGATGACCATCAATGCCAATGGTCGTGCACATACCGATATGGATACCGATTTTGATGGTGACTGGCGTGGTGATTACTATGGAGACAGTGGCTGGAATAGTAGCTCCTATCCTCTGCGTCATGGTTATTTTGGGGTGCCTGTACAACCCAATCCAACGGCGGGCTATGAGGTGCATAGAAAACAGGTAGAAGAACGGCGTGAAGCCATTGCCAAGAGACGTGCTGAAGCAGTAGTTAATCACTAAAAGGTGTCTCCATAAAATAGCGAGTTATAAGTGAATAACACAGGTTTTCTACAAGAAAGCCTCTGTTATGCTGTCACTGGATACTCAATGTGGATATAATGGGATGTAAATATAGATTGAAACGCTATAAGTAGTGCGGCCAGGCAAGGTCATTTAATCCAGTGGGCGTGAACCCCACTCCGGCAAGGCAGGCCAGCCACCGGATAGAGAACTTTGGGTTGGCGGGAGTAATCCCAAAGACTAAGCACAGAGGGATCAA